>Ga0208756_100030_pt1 | contig 131657 bp, 124 predicted proteins | sample LakWasMe73_LOW10_2_FD_183901 | JGI IMG/M metagenome (GOLD analysis project Ga0208756, IMG submission 183901) | Freshwater sediment methanotrophic microbial communities from Lake Washington under simulated oxygen tension - Sediment Metagenome... | ecosystem: Environmental > Aquatic > Freshwater... | reverse complement strand
AGTGCCCAAAATTTCTTCGTCTACTCAGTATTGCAGGAAAGAATCGGCTTAGACAACCCAGCAAGTTGAAGGAGAAGCATCTGAAGTAATATAAAGAAACGTCCGTTAGCAACCTGAATTTCCGCTTAGCGGATTTTGCAGTCACTAACGAATAAAAAGCAGTTGTTTTCTGAATGTAGTAGCTAGTGGTGCATTTGAGCAGTAATATGTGGCACATATCCTGCAGTATTGAGTGGTACCTTTTGGCAAGAATACACACTTTTATACAGATTGCCGGCAAATAGCATGAAATGCTAAGGAGAAGCACCGCTTTGTTTTAAGTGTCAAGCGGCCACCACTGCAGATTTTTGATGCTAATGCTTAAGCGCGTATTTGATGCTTTGGTTGAGCGCATTCTGTTCGATTATTTCTGATAAACGCTCTCGGGAGCCATTGGGTGTATAAATGACTTTAATGCCGCGTCTCACGGCATTACGTTTTAGTTTGTAAGTAATGGAGTGATTAATCCATTTGGTGATTAGCACAATTACTTTTGTATTTTGTGGAATTACTTTATTGCTATCTCCGGCTTTGCGTCCTGACCAGTGACTAACCTGATCAATTCCGTAATTACCAAATACTTCTTTAATACCTTCAATCTGGTCACCGCCCACAATTAATACTGAACTCATGATAAGAGTCTCCTTGTAAGGTGTAGCGCCAGATTTTGTCCGGCGCTACAGTAGTTAGATTACTTGATTACTTCTGATAGATCTGGTCGAAAGTACCACCATCAGAGAAGTGTGTTTTTTGTGCTTTTTGCCAGCCACCGAATTCTTCATCAATTTTTACTAGATTTGATTTAGGGAATTGATTTTCATATTTTTTAGCTACAGATTCCAGAGTCGGGCGGTAGTAGTTTTTAGCTGCGATCTCCTGGCCTTCTTCGGTATAGAGGTACTCCAGATAAGCTTTAGCTACGGCTTCGTTACCATGTTTTTTGGCAAACTTGTCTACAACAGTGACAGGTGGTTCAGCCAGAATAGACAGTGAAGGCACTACGATTTCAAACTTGCCCACGCCTAATTCTTTTTGTGCCAAAAATGCCTCATTTTCCCAAGCCAGCAATACATCACCGATGCCGCGTTCTACGAAAGTAGTGGTAGAGCCGCGTGCGCCAGTATCCAGCACCGGAACGTTTTTCAGCAACTTGCCAACGAACTCTTTGGTTTTAGCTTCGTCGTTGCCAAATTTCTTCTGTGCAAATGCCCATGCCGCCAGATAGTTCCAGCGTGCGCCGCCTGAAGTTTTAGGGTTAGGTGTAATGACTGATATACCTGGTTTTACCAAGTCATCCCAATCTTTAATGTTTTTTGGGTTACCTTTTCTTACCAGCAACACGATGGTTGATGTGTAAGGTGAGCTGTTGTGGCCCAGACGTTTTTGCCAGTCTTTAGGAATCAGTTTGCCTTTTTCGTGTAGCTGATCTACATCATATGCAAGTGCAAGCGTAGCAACGTCGGCATCCAGGCCATCAATAATTGCGCGCGCTTGTTTGCCTGAGCCACCGTGAGATGTTTTGATTGTGACTTTGTCACCGGTTTTTGCCAGCCAGTATTTGCTGAATGCTGCATTAAAGTCTTGGTACAGTTCACGTGTTGGGTCGTAAGACACATTGAGTAAATTGATGTCTTTAGCAAAAGCTGCATTCGGTGCTGTAATGCCAAATACTGCTGAAAGCAATGTCAGGGCTAATAGTGATTTTTTCATTTAGATATCCTTAAATACATTAATTTAATTTGGAATTTAATTTAGTTTTTTGGTGAGCTTGAACAATGACAATTCATAATCAGCCTCTCTAAATGCGCATCCCATAGTTAGGGATACGCAATATTTAAATAAAAGTTTTTAAATTAGAAAGCTACTTGGAAGCGTGCTAACAATGCCTTTTCGTCTTCACGGTCGCGAATTCTAGAACCGCTCGCATCAACGGCTGTTTGACCTTTTACAATGTCACCGCCGTCAAATGAGGTTTGAGCATAGTTCAAAGCAATTTTTGCGTTGGAGTTCAAGTACCAGTTCACGCCAGCAGTCCAGGTTTTGGCTGATTGCGCACTAAGTGTGCCATCAGCAAAGGCACTGTCTGCGGCACTTGCACCTGAACGGTTTTCGCCAGCGTACTGACCGCTTCTATTTTTAAAAGTATCTTCATCAAGATCAATTTGACTGTAGCGTGCCACCAACTCCCATGCACCCCAGCCACCTTTGTCAATGTCGAAATCATTCTTGGGTTTTACACCTTTAAATGAGGCATCCTCCCCTGTTAACAAGTACGAGGCGGCGATTTGCCAGGCATCATGATTTAACTTTTTACCCGTGTTTGCCAAGTATGCAAGTTGGGTATTACCTGTGCCGCCATCATTACGGCCAATCAATGAAACATCTTGGTTAATACGTGCGTATTCTGTGATTAAGCCAAATGGACCATTGTAGTAATTAGCCTGAGGAGAAATACGGAAGCGTTTGCCGTCAGCAATAGCGTTGGCACCATATCTGAAGAATGTTTGCTGACCTTCTGTTACATAGTCAGGCAAGCCAGATCTGGATGAGTCGGCGGCAGTGGTATCTGTCCAGTTTAACTTTTGTTCGCCGGCGAAGTCTGTGTAAGTGCCACCAATGCCAAAGCCTAAACCTGCTAGTGCTGAATCACTATCTATGAAGGGCGTTGTAAATACTCTAGCGGTGTATTCGCGTTCGCCGTTGTACTCTGCGCCTGTGCTTATGTTACCAGCGTCATTTACGCCATTCACAATACCCACGTTATAGTTGAGTTTTTTACCAAGTAAATCACCGTAAACCGATACGCCTAGATCCCGATTTGGCAAAATAGCGTTGGTAACGTAGCTGCGTTCGAGGAATTTGATGTCGCTGCCACTTTGCAGACGCTCTAAACCTACTGAGCTTTTGAATTTACCTGCACGTACATTGAAAGCCGGGTTAAGGTTCGCATCAATATAAGCATCAACTACAGAGGCGCTGCCACCAGCAAACTCTGGGGTAAAGCGGAAGCCATATTTACCGGCCACTTTACCTTCAATGGTAGGGCGTACGCGACGCAATAATGATGAGTTTTCTGAATCATGAAAACCATCGGCGTTTAGCACACCAGCGCGGTCTCTAGATCTGTTGCGCACATCGTTTACACCTTCAATGTATTGGCGGTGGTCTGCTTGTACCAGGCCTCTAAATTTTATTTCATTTTTACCATCAGCTGAGCCAAATGAGAAACCACTGCTGCTGGCCTTAATCACTGGAGCTTCTTTTTTTGCTGCGGCTGTAGCTTCTTCATTGATCTCGCCTTTACGCGCAAGCACTTTAACCTGTTGGCTAAGTTCCTGTACCAAGTCACGCAGTTCTTCAAGTTCTGAACTGTCATTCGCATGAGCGTGATAAGGTAGCGATAATAAGCCGGTTGCTAATAACGCAGAGGCGAATTTTGTATGTTTAAATTGCATTCTTGTCTCCTGTATCAAGCTTCCAGTTAACTGGTCAGCTAATATTTATTTAAAGTAGTTAAGCTTTGCTTATTACCGCTGCTGGTGCAGTTGGTTATTTTTTTGAAATTTCTGTGGCAACGCCATGGTTGAATCTTAATTTTTCTCGTTTTTCAATTTGGGTCACACGGCCTTCGTGCAGCACTATTTCTACAGAGCCAAAACCAGAACCTTGTTTCAACTCTTCAACAGCACGTAATATCTCTTGTGAAACATCAAGGCTTTTACTAGCACTGTTTCGGCTAGGGTGCTGACTGATATTGTTGGTAAGTGACATAGCGTTATCTCAAAAATTAATGTGTTAATAGCAAGTGCTGCACTATAAAAGTGATTGTTAATAATTAAAAATAATATTTTTTTATAAATTTATAATTAAAAAGAATATGAATAGTTGTGAGGCATAAATTGGGTAGGTGCCAAGTATTTATCAGTAGTGTTTCCAATTCATTGAATTCATTGGTATAATGCGGTTGAATTTTTTGATGGGCTTTGAGCCCATTTTTTGTTTCTGCAACTTGCGTAGCGTGGTTTAGTAAATGATTACAAGCGCTTACTGAGTTGTAGCGAGATTGAGGGTTGATTAATCATGCAAGATTTGCATACTTTGATAGAGCAGTCAGTGAGCCAGTTAGGTTACGAACTTGTTGATTTGGAGATTTCCAATCGCGGCAAATTGTTGCGCGTGTTTATCGATAAACAAAATCCTGCGGATATTAAAGACAGTGTGAATATTGATGATTGCGTGCTAGTTAGCAATCAGCTGGGCAATTTATTGGCAGTGGAGCATGAAATCGATTATGACCGCATGGAGGTTTCCTCTCCCGGTATGGATCGTGTGCTGAAAAAAGAGGCTGATTTTTTACGCTTTATCGGTGAGCGTGCCACGGTTAAATTACGCGTGCCAGTGATTGAGGTGTCGGTAAATACTAAAGCCGGCGCAGAAGAGAAAGTAACAAAAAAGAATTTTTTAGGATTTATCCGTGGTTTGGAAGATGGTCTGCTACTGTTGGAGTGTGACAGCGTGGTATACAAGATTGCGCTATCAAATATTGATAAATCACGCTTGAATCCTGTGTTCTAGATTAAAAAAGATTTTAAGAGATAAAGATTAACCTGCAATTTATAGTCGGAGATTGATGATGAGTCGTGAAATTTTATTGTTGGTAGATGCCTTGGCGCATGAAAAAAATGTGGGTAAAGAGGTTATTTTTACTGCGCTTGAGCTGGCTTTGGCTTCAGCTACCAAGAAAAAGCACCATGATGATGCCGACGTGCGCGTAGAAATTGATCGCGAAACAGGCGAGTACAAAACATTCAGACGCTGGCAGTTTGTTGAGTATGACTTGCTGGAAAATTCCGCTTATCAGATTGATGAGGAAGATGACCGTACAAAAGGTTTGAACATTGGCGATTACTATGAAGAGCCATTGGAAAGCATTGAATTCGGTCGTATTGGTGCGCAGGCTGCTAAACAAGTGATTCTGCAGAAGGTGCGTGAAGCTGAGCGCGAGCAGATTTTAGAAGACTTTTTAGCGCGCGATGAAAAACTGGTCACAGGTGTAATCAAGCGCATGGAAAAAGGTAACGCGATTATTGAAGTGGGTCGCATTGAATCATTATTGCCGCGTGAACAAATGATTCCTAAAGAGAATCTTCGTGTAGGAGACCGTGTACGTGCCTATTTGTCACGTATTGAACGTGGTGGTCGTGGTCCGCAATTAATACTGTCAAGAATTACACCTGAGTTTCTGATTCGTTTATTTGAATTGGAAGTGCCAGAGATTGAAGAAGGTTTGTTGGAAATTCGCGGTGCTGCGCGTGACCCGGGTCTGCGTTCAAAAATTGCGGTTAAAAGTAATGACCAGCGCCTGGATCCAGTAGGTACTTGTGTAGGTATGCGCGGTTCACGTGTGCAGGCGGTAACCGCTGAGTTGGCTGGTGAGCGCGTGGATATTGTGCTGTGGAGCATGGAGCCGGCACAGTTTGTGATTAATGCGATGTCGCCAGCTGAGGTTTCCAGCATTGTTGTGGATGAAGATGCGCACAGTATGGACGTAGTAGTGGAAGAGGAGCAACTGGCGTTGGCAATTGGCCGCAATGGTCAAAATGTGCGTCTGGCTTCAGAATTGACAGGTTGGACGATTAATATCTTAACTGTAGATCAGGCAGCTCAGAAGAATCAGGAAGAGTACGCAAGCGTAAGTCATCTATTTATGGAAAAACTGGATGTTGATGAGGAAGTAGCAGAAATTCTGGTACAGGAAGGTTTTAGTACCTTGGAAGAGATTGCTTACGTACCATTAGCCGAAATGCTTGAGATTGATGCGTTTGACGAAGATACTGTTGAAGAATTGCGTAAGCGTGCGCGTGCAGCTTTGCTGACGGAGGCGATTGCTAAAGAAGAAAAAGTTGAAGAAGCTGCAGATGACTTGCTGACGCTGGAAGGCATGGATGCTGAAACAGCACATTTGCTGGCATCAAAAGGCGTTTCAACGATGGATGGTTTGGCTGAATTGGCGATTGACGAGTTGGTGGAACTTACTGGCATGGATGAAGAGCGTGCAAAAGCATTGATTATGACAGCACGTGCGCCTTGGTTTAAATAAAGACGAGATTAGCAGGCTAGGGCAGGACTCTGGCCTGTTATAAAGTATCACTATATAAGTAGTACAAGCAGTAATGCTAGGCAATAAAGCTTAGAGAAAAGAATACTGGAGCAACAACATGGCACAAACAACCGTAGAACAATTTGCTGGCGAATTAAAGCTGCCGACAGCATTGTTATTAGAGCAGCTAAAGAGCGCTGGCGTGCATAAATCAAGTGCAGATGATCAATTGAGCGAAAATGATAAGGCTGCCTTGCTGGAACATTTGCGTAAAGAGCACGGCACACTTGCGCCGAAAAGCAAAATTACGCTGACACGTAAATCCAGTACAGAAATCAAAAAAACAGATAACACAGGTAAGGCACGCACTATTCAAGTTGAAGTGCGTAAAAAACGCGTTATTGAACAACGTGAAGATGCGGGACTGGATGTGCAAGAAGATACTGCACCAGTAGCTGAAGTGCTGGAAGCACCTGTAGTGCCAGAGCCGGTTGTAGAAGTGCCAGAGCCAGTAGTTGCTGTAGAGCCTGAGCCTGTGGTTGTGCCGGAAGTAGTAGAGCCTGTAGTGGAAGCTGTAGTAGAGGCCCCGGTAGTGGCTGAGCCATCTCCAGAGCCAGTGGTGGTGAAATCGCAAACTATCAGCCGTAAAGATTTACTGGGTGCGGAAGAAATCGCATTGCGCGAGCAAGAGGCTAAGCGTCATGCAACCCTGCTAGCGTTACAGGCGGAAGATAAACGTAAAAAAGAAGAGCTAGCGCAGCGACGCCTTGATGAGGAAGCTAAACGATTGGCTGAAGCTGAAGCTGCTAAAGTCAAGGCTGCCAAGTTGTCAGAGGGTACTTTGCATAAGCCTGTTGCTAAAGATGGTGCTGAAAAACCTGCTAGCAAGGATGCTAAAAAAGGCAAAGGCAATAATAAAGAGTGGACTGATGCCGAGAATAAAAAACGCGGCTTGAAAACTCGCGGCGATGTCAGCAGTGGCAAGCCGGGTTGGCGCGCGCCTAAAGGTAAAGGCCATAAACATCATACTGATGAAGATCAGCAACACGCGTTTACTGCGCCAACAGAGCCTATTATTCATGAGGTGCTGGTGCCTGAAACTATTACTGTTGCTGATCTGGCACACAAGATGTCAGTCAAGTCTGGCGAAGTGATCAAGGCGTTAATGGGCATGGGTATGATGGTAACAATCAACCAAGTGCTGGATCAGGAAACTGCAATTATTATTGTTGAAGAGATGGGCCATAAAGCTCAAGCTGCAGCACCTAATGATCCGGATGCGTTCATTGAGGAAGCTGAGCACGCAGAAGCTGTATTGGAAACTCGCCCGCCTGTAGTTACTGTGATGGGCCACGTTGACCATGGTAAAACCTCGTTGCTGGATTACATTCGTCGCAGTCGTGTGGCTACAGGTGAGGCGGGTGGCATTACGCAACACATTGGCGCGTACCACGTAGAAACGCCGCGTGGCATGGTGACTTTTCTGGACACCCCAGGTCATGAAGCATTTACTGCTATGCGTGCACGCGGTGCAAAGGCAACAGACATTGTGATTCTCGTGGTTTCAGCTGATGACGGCGTAATGCCGCAAACGATTGAAGCGATTCACCATGCTAAAGCTGCAGGTGTGCCTTTGGTAGTTGCAATCAATAAGGTTGATAAGCCGGATGCGCAGCCAGAGCGTGTAAAAATGGAGTTGGTTGCTCAAGAGGTGGTGCCTGAAGACTTTGGCGGTGACACAATGTTCCGTGAAGTGTCTGCAAAAACTGGTCAAGGTATTGACGAGTTACTGGAAGCAGTATTATTACAGGCTGAAGTTTTAGAGTTGCAAGCGCCTAAGAATACACCGGCAAAAGGCTTGGTGATTGAAGGTCGTTTGGATAAAGGTCGCGGTTCAGTGGCTACTATCCTGGTGCAGTCTGGTACATTGAAACGCGGCGACATGATTTTGGCCGGCACTACCTTTGGTAAGGTGCGTGCGATGTTGGATGAATCCGGCAAAGATATTCAAGAAGCAGGCCCTTCAATTCCTGTGGAAATTTTAGGTTTGTCTGATGTGCCAAATGCAGGCGAAGAAGTGATTGTGCTGAATGACGAACGTAAAGCGCGTGAAATCGCATTGTTCCGTCAAGGTAAATACCGCGATGTTAAACTGGCTAAACAGCAAGCTGCTAAGCTGGAAAACATGTTCGAGCAGATGGAATCTGGTGAAGTGCAAACACTGAACCTGATTATAAAATCTGACGTACAAGGTTCATACGAAGCATTGGCAACTAGCTTGCAGAAACTTTCAACTAATGAAGTTAAAGTGAACATTATTCACACTGGCGTTGGTGCAATTAGCGAGTCTGATGTTAACTTGGCTGGCGCGTCTAAAGCGGTGTTGATTGGCTTTAACGTTCGTGCCGATTCAGGCGCGCGTAAGCTAGTCGATTCTTTAGGCGTTGATGTGCGTTATTACAATATTATCTATGAAGCCGTGGATGAAATTAAAGCCGCGCTTGGTGGTATGTTGGCGCCGGAGCAAAAAGAGCAAATGATCGGTACCGTGGAAGTTCGTGAAGTATTCCGTATTTCTAAAGTTGGCGCTATTGCTGGTTGTTATGTTCAAGACGGTATGATCAAGCGTAATTCTAAAGTACGTATCTTGCGCAACAATGTCATTATTCATACGGGTGAGCTGGACTCATTGAAACGCTTTAAAGATGATGTTAAAGAAGTTAAAAACAACTTTGAGTGCGGTCTGTCAATCAAGAATTACAACGACATTGAAGTTGGCGACATCTTGGAAGTCTATGAGATGGTAGAAGTGGCAAGAACATTGTAATGGCTAAAGACTTTTCACGTAGCCACCGTGTGGCAGAGCAGATGCAGCGAGAACTCGCTGACCTGCTGCAATTTGAAGTTAAAGATCCGCGCGTGGGTATGGTTACCATTACTGCAGTGGAAGTGACTGGTGATATGGCTCACGCTAAGATTTTCTACAGTGCGGCAAAAGCGAGCGACAGCCTGCAGCAAGGCCTGGAAAAGTCAGCCGGGTTCCTACGTACGCAGCTCGGCCGTCGCATGTTATTGCGCACCGTGCCGCAATTGCATTTTGTGTATGACGCGTCAATTGATAATGGCATGAAAATGTCCAAGTTGATTGATGAAGCATTGGCTTCCAAACCTGAAAAATCCTGATTTACTTCTAGTATTAAATTAAGCCTTTGCAATTCAAAAGACAAAAGAAAAATATCAACGGTATTTTGCTGCTGGATAAGCCGTTAGGCTTTTCATCCAATCAAGCATTGCAGAAAATAAAGTGGTTGCTAAAGGCTGCCAAGGCTGGCCATACCGGCACCCTTGACCCGCTTGCTACCGGTTTGTTACCGCTGTGTTTCGGTGAGGCTACCAAGTTTGCACACTACCTTACCGATGCTGATAAAACCTATGTTGCAACAATAAAACTTGGTATAACAACCACAACGGGCGATGCTGAAGGTGCTGTGCTGTCAACGCATCCGGTTAATGTTAATCAAGTCGATTTTGAAAAAGCCAGCCAGCAATTTATAGGTGAAATCAGCCAAGTCCCCTCCATGTATTCCGCCTTAAAGTTTGAGGGCAAAGCGCTATATGAATATGCCCGAGCCGGTGTCGAGATTGAGCGTCAGTCACGGCAGGTCACAATTCATGCCATTACACTAAATGCATTTGAGATTGATGTAGCAACTATTACCGTCAGATGCAGCAAAGGTACCTATATCCGTACGCTTGCTGAAGATATAGGCAAGCAACTTGGGTGTGGCGCACATTTAATTGGCTTGCGTAGAACTGCTACGGCCAATTACGACATTTCACAGGCCATCACCATAGAGCAATTCGAGGCAATGGGTGATGAGCGCCGTCTTACAATGTTAGCCCCACCAGATAGTGCAGTGCTTCATTTGCCGGCAATTACCTTAGACGATGATAGCGCTTTTTATTTATTGCAAGGCCAGGCGGTCTGGCGTAGCGGCGCTATTCCACAAGGCTTGCTACGATTGTATGACGAACACAAAAGTTTTTTGGGTTTGGGCGAGTTGCAGGATGATGGCAAAATTGCGCCTAAGCGTTTGATGCAGCAAGCAAATAATTGAATTTATTTCAGAAACCTCTTGTTAAGCTGTGTGCATATCTCTATAATGCGCGGTTCATGTAAATGAATGCTTTAGTGGATTCCCTGCTTCTGCATTGACGCAAAACATCTAAATTAGGATTAAGTTATGGCAACTACAGCACAAGACACCGCGAAAATCATCGCAGAATATCAACGCACTCCAAATGATACAGCTAGCCCAGAAGTGCAAGTAGCGCTTCTTACTAACCGTATTACTTATTTAACTGAACACTTTAAATCTAACAAAAAAGACAATCACTCACGTCGTGGTTTGCTGGCATTAGTTAGCCAACGTCGTAGCTTGTTAGACTATTTAAAACGTAAAGACGCAAGCCGTTATCAAACATTGATTCAACGCTTAAGTCTGCGTAAGTAACTTTTATAAAAGTGCCGAAGTTGACATTAGAGCTAAACAAGCTCGGTCCGTTAATTTTGGGCGCACTTTTATAATTGCTGTAAAAAGCCGATAGCAAATTGTTGCATCGGCTTTTTTTATTGTTAGGCGGTTATTGGGTAGTGAATAGCCGCCGTAAAAGAAAAGGAAAATAAATGTTTAATAAAGTAACTAAAAGTATTCAATACGGTGCGCATACGCTCACCCTTGAAACAGGTGAAATCTCACGCCAGGCAGACGCTGCCGTTTTGGTGAGTTATGGTGATACAGTGGTATTGGTTGCTGTTACCAGCAAGTCAGAAGTTAAAGCAGGTCAGGACTTCTTTCCATTGACTGTAGATTACATGGAAAAAACCTATGCTGCAGGTAAGATTCCAGGTGGCTTTTTCAAACGTGAAGGCCGTCCTTCAGAAAAAGAAACACTGACCAGCCGTTTGATCGATCGTCCATTGCGCCCTCTGTTTCCAGAAGCGTTTTACAACGAAGTGCAAGTGGTGGCAACGGTGTTGTCATCCGACCCTGAAATTGATGCTGATATCCCTGCAATCATTGGTGCATCAGCGGCCATGTCATTGTCAGGCATCCCGTTTTTTGGCCCGTTAGGTGCAGCACGTGTTGGTTATATCAATGACGAATACGTATTAAACCCAACCAAAGCACAACTGGAAGAAACTGAATTGGATCTAGTAGTTGCAGCAACTGAAACCGCTGTGATGATGGTGGAATCAGAAGCGAAAGAGCTTTCAGAAGAAGTTATGCTGGGCGCTGTGGTTTACGGTCATGAGCAAATGCAAGCCGTGATTAAAATGATTAGCGAACTTGCTGCAGAAGCCGGTAAAGATGCCTGGGACTGGGTTGCTCCAGAGCCAGACTCTGCATTGATTGAAAAAGTAGCTAGTTTGGCTGCTGCAGATATTAACGCTGCATTCCAGATCAAGGCTAAGGGTGCACGTTCAGCCAAGCTGGAAGAAATCACAAATCGCGTATTGAGTGAGTTGATCACTGAAGAAACTTCAACGACTGAAGCTAACAAAATCAAGAATGAAATCTTTAATTTAGAAGCTAAAACAGTACGTAGCCAAATCTTGAATGGTGAGCCACGTATCGATGGCCGCGATACACGCACTGTGCGTCCAATCAGCATCCGTACCGGCGTGTTGCCACGTACCCACGGTTCAGCACTGTTTACACGCGGTGAAACACAGGCATTGGTAGTAGCAACATTGGGCACAGGCCGCGATGAGCAAACCATTGATGCATTGCAAGGTGAGTACAACGACCGCTTCATGCTACATTACAATATGCCTCCGTACGCGACCGGTGAAACCGGCCGCGTAGGTACACCAAAACGCCGTGAAATCGGTCACGGTCGTCTGGCTAAACGTGCTTTGGTTGCTGCTTTGCCAGCGAAAGAAGATTTTGATTACACCATGCGCGTAGTTTCTGAAATTACAGAATCTAACGGTTCAAGCTCAATGGCCTCTGTTTGCGGTGGCTGTCTGGCATTGATGGATGCTGGCGTGCCGATGAAAAACCACGTTGCAGGTATCGCAATGGGTTTGATCAAAGAAGGCAACCGCGTAGCAGTGTTGACCGACATTCTGGGTGATGAAGATCACCTGGGTGATATGGACTTTAAAGTAGCAGGTACAGAAGATGGCATCACTGCATTGCAAATGGACATCAAAATTACCGGTATTACTGCACAGATTATGCAAGTGGCTTTAGCGCAAGCTAAAGAAGGTCGTGCGCATATTCTTGGCATTATGAAAAAAGCTGTGAGTGGCGCAAGTGCAGAAATGTCACAATTTGCTCCACGCATTATCACCATGAAGATCAATCCGGAGAAAATCCGTGATGTTATCGGTAAGGGTGGTGCAGTGATTCGTGCATTGACTGAAGAAACTGGCACTACGATTGATATTGAAGATGACGGTACAGTGAAAATTGCATGCACAAGTTCTGAGCAGGGTGCTGAAGCACAACGCCGCATTGCAGAAATCACAGCTGAAGTTGAAGTGGGTCAAACTTACGAAGGTACTGTAATCAAGTTGCTGGATTTTGGTGCGATCGTGACGCTAATTCCTGGTAAAGACGGCTTATTGCATATTTCACAAATTGCACATCAACGCGTAAATGCAGTGTCTGATTTCCTGAAAGAGGGCGATGTGGTGAAAGTTAAAGTGGTTGAAGCTGATGAAAAAGGCCGTGTACGTCTAAGCATGAAAGCTTTGATTGACCCGCCAGTAGCTGAAGCTAAAGCTGAAACAGAAGCTGATGAATAAGATTAGTTGCTGTAGCTTTAAATAACAAAAAGCCCGCTTACGCGGGCTTTTTGTTGCCATGACTTTGGTGAACTAATTAAAGTTACTGGGCAAAATCATGGGATTATTATTTGGCTACTTGGCGCTCTCTTAATTCATCCAGCGTTTTGCAGTCTATACATAATGTTGCAGTAGGGCGTGCCTCTAAACGTTTTAAGCCGATTTCAACGCCGCAGCCTTCGCAATAGCCGTATTCGTCGTTATCGATATTACGTAGCGTTTCATCGATTTTCTTAATCAATTTACGCTCACGGTCACGATTGCGCAATTCTAGCGTCATATCAGACTCTTGGCTTGCTCTGTCATTAGGGTCTGCGAACATCGTAACTTCATCTTGCATAGTATGCACGGTGCGGTCAATTTCTTCGCTAAGCTCCGATTTCCAATCATTTAGAATCTTGCGAAAATGATTGAGCTGATCTTTGCTCATATAGTCTTCATCAGGTTTCGGCTGATAAGGCGTGAAGTGCTTACTAATTACATCTGCCATAATTTGGACCCAAATACTAAAAAATAAAACTATTGAAAGAATGAAGCTACTTAAAGGTAGCAGGTTATAAAATTAGCGCATGAGTGTACACTGAATAAAGCTTTCATGCAAAAGCCTATATAGATGGGCTAATCGTTTGAATTGCCTGATTAAGTTTTTATTTTTTTGCTTCACTTAACTCTAGCGATAATAATGTGTTTTCCATTAGTGTCGCCACGGTCATTGGGCCTACGCCTCCAGGTACCGGTGATATCCATCCTGCACGTTCTTTTGCTGTATTGAAATCCACATCGCCGGCGATTGTGCCATCAGCTAAACGGTTAATGCCAATGTCAATTACAACAGCGCCTGGTTTAATCCATTCACCTTTAATCAAGCCGGGTTTGCCTGCTGCGGCAATGACCAAATCAGCCTGAGAGATAATTTTCCCTAAATTTTTAGTGTAGCGGTGACAGCTGGTAACCGTGCAGCCTGCCAATAATAATTCCAGGCCCATTGGGCGTCCAACATGATTGGATACACCCACTACCACAGCGTCCAAGCCCATCAGATTAATATTGCTAGCCTCCAGCATTTTAATTACGCCAAATGGTGTGCAAGAGCGCAGTGTAGGTTGGCGTACTGCAAGTCTGCCGATATTATAAGGGTGAAAACCATCCACATCCTTATTGGGACTTATGCATTCGATAACGTGTTCATCTTTTATTTGCGGTGGTAACGGCGCTTGTACCAAAATGCCGTCTATCGAATCATCCTGATTGAGTTGGGTGATGAGTGCAAGTAACTCAACCTCAGTGGTGGAGGCAGGTAAATCGTAAGCAATGGAGCGAATGCCAGTTTTTTCGCAGGCTAAGCGCTTGTTACGTACGTAGATGGATGATGCGGGGTCTGCACCGACAAGTATCACGGCTAAGCCAGGTGCGCGTTTATTTGCCAGCAGTCTTTGGTCGATACGTTCTTTGATAGAGTTTAGTAAGTTTTCGGCAATTGCTTTGCCACTGATGATTTGAGCAGTCATTTGATGTGTTTAAGTCTAAAAATTCTAGTAATTAACAAAATAAGTTAAGATTTTAACATATAGCAATTGACCTCGAGCTTAGTTTTGGTTATATTACTGCCTCTTCGGCGTGTAGCGTAGCCTGGTAGCGCGCCTGCTTTGGGAGCAGGATGTCGGGAGTTCGAATCTCTCCACGCCGACCATATTTTTTAGCCTGTTAGTAGAAATGCTAACAGGCTAAAATTAAAGTCAGCCCGAAGTGCTTTATGTTGCTAAACATAAAGTCTTGTAACCAAAATCTGCCCGTAGCTCAACCGGATAGAGCACCAGCCTTCTAAGCTGGGGGTTACAGGTTCGATTCCTGTCGGGCAGGCCAGTCAGTTTTAAGTCTCTATGGTGGCTGTAGCTCAGCTGGTAGAGCCCTGGATTGTGATTCCAGTTGTCGTGGGTTCGAGCCCCATCAGCCACCCCAAATACTCTTGATAACTACCTTAATAGCTCTTGACGGTTGGTCGTAAGCGCTATGAATGTAAGTTATTTCCATTTGCTAAATCATAAAAACAAATCGTATTGCGGCCACTTTCTTTTGCCCGATACATGGCTGTGTCTGCGTATTTCATAATTTCTTCCTGGTTGTAGTCATGGTCAATAAAAGTAACTACGCCGATACTTGCCGTACAAAGATGCTTAATGGTTGTGGGTGGATGGTTGCCGTTACTGGCCGTCAGTATGTAAGGTGAAGATAAGGAATTTAGTATGTTGTCAGCAACAGCGAGTGCTTGAGAATCGGAAATAGTCTTGTCAGTATCAAGTTCGTTGAGGATTATTACAAACTCATCGCCACCAAAACGTGCCACGGTATCAATTTCACGAACACAACTTTTCAATCTGCCGGCCGCGTCTTTTAGCAGCAAATCGCCAACGGCATGGCCATGTTTGTCATTAAGCGGCTTGAAGTTGTCCAAGTCCAGCATGATTAATGCTGCATGCTTACCACTTCGCTTGCTGGCTAACATCGACCGACTAAGTCGGTCATGAAACAAGTAACGGTTGGGTAATTGTGTAAGGTGGTCCTGATATGCCAGATGGCGAATGATTTCATCTGATTGTTTTCGCTCAGTGATATCGTGAATGATTGAGAAAAAAAGACATTTATCCTTGTAATTCACCGTAGAAATATGTATTTCTACGGTACGGATTTCATTGTTGGCTAATCGATGATCAAGAACTAATCTGTTTTGTTCTTTCCTAATTGCTTGCAGTCTTAGCGGATGAATTTCGGATTCAGATTGCACATTGATTTTGCTTACAGGCATACCACGTAGCGTTTCAAGTGGGTAACCATAAAAATTTACCGCTGCGGCGTTAGCATCTACGATGATGAGGGATTTATAATCAATTAACACCATAATCGCATCATGGCGTTCAAATAACGTGCGGAATAGCTCTTCGCTTTCACTTAGATTGCGAATGGTAATTTCATTTTCCAGAAGCTTTGCCTGCAATTCTTCAAGGCTATACTGTTCATGGGTTGCAATTTGAACCTGCGGACTTGATGGGTCGATGTATGTCATGTCGCTTAGGTGCTCAGATAATATTATGTGCGATTCAGGTGGTCACATATTGCTTTGCTATGCTGGAAATTATGCTCTTCGTCTATTGAAACTACAATCGAAAATAATTTTTTGCATGGCAACATGGTTGGATGAATCAAAGTGTTATTTGAATAGCACTTTGCAATCTATTTTCTTTTAAGTGCAGCCAGGTCTAATTTATTGATACAGCAGGGCTTTAAGGCTATAGTGACTGTGAACGCAGTGATTATCAAATTTTAATAAAAAGGTTTTTTTAAATGGCAGCGCTACGTCCGGTATTAATGATTGTTGACGATGACCCGTTAATTACAGATACCCTCCATTTTGTATTAAGCAAGCATTTTGAGGTTTGTGTGGCCGAGTCACATGCCCAGGTCAAGAGCTTGCTGCAGCAATTAGATGCCCCACCAGCGCTGGCTTTGGTTGATTTGGGCTTGCCACCTCATCCGCACCTGCCTGAAGAAGGCTTTAAAGTCATTAGTGCACTGCTTGCCCATTCTCCAACCATCAAGATTCATGTGCTGTCAGGCCAGAGTGACGATGCCAACGTGAAGCGTGCATTGTCATTGGGGGCGGTTGATTTTATTGCCAAACCTTGCGATGTTGAAAAACTTAAAGAGATGCTGTTGAACGCACTCAAAGTGCAGGATGTTGAGCGCAATGAAGTAAAAGCAGAACAGGAGCATGGCGGTTTATTAGGCAACAGTCTGCCGATACAGGCGCTACGTTTACAGATTAAACAGTTTGCAGATTCACCTTTTCCGGTATTGATCGAAGGTGAGTCCGGTAGCGGCAAAGAGCTGGTAGCAAGCAGTTTTCATTACGCGAGTGAACGCCAACTTCAGCCTTATCTGTCCATTAACTGTGCGGCGGTTTCTCCGTTGCTGGCAGAGTCTATTTTGTTCGGCCATGCTAAAGGCGCCTTTACTGGTGCAGTAGCAGCACATTCAGGTTATTTTGAAGATGCAGGTGATGGCACTTTGTTTCTGGATGAGATCGGTGAGTTGCCGCTTGAGTTGCAGGCCAAGCTACTAAGAGTGCTTGAAAACGGGGAATACCAGCGTATTGGGGAAACGCAAACGCGCAAAAGCCTGGCGCGTATTGTTGCCGCCACAAATCGCGACCTGCGTGCAGAGGTGCGCGCCGGTAAATTCCGTTCCGATTTATATCATCGCCTTAGTGTGTTTACGGTAAAAGTGCCGCCGCTACGCGAGCTGGGTGAAGATAAGCATTTACTGCGTGAGTATTTCACGGCTTTTTATGCCGATCAGATCGGCAAGGCGCCGTTTGAGCTGGATGCCAATGCGCAGAGCCGCTGGTTGGACTATACATTCCCTGGTAACGTGCGTGAATTAAGAAACGTGGTGATTCGCTTAATCGCAAAATATGCAGGTAAAGCAATCAAGGAAAGTGAGCTGATTGCCGAATTTGATTTAACTGAACCTGAAACTTCAGATAATCAATTTAACTTTAATGACGAGGCGAGCATGACCGCACAAGCGCAGCGTCATCTGCAACGCCAAGCCAATGTAAGTCTGGATGCAGTGCTTAAGATATGGGAGCGCGCTTATATCGAAGCGGCAATGAAAATGACGCATGGCAATCTAAGCCAGGCGGCAAAATTGCTGAATGTGAACCGAACTACGCTGTATAGCCGCATGAATACGCAGGAGGATAGCTGATATGTACTATCCTCATTTTGGCTTAAAAGAACCCCCATTCAAGATTACACCTAATACTGATTTTTTCTTTTCAGGTGGAAATCGTGGAGCAATCCTCGATGCCTTGGTATATGCCATCGCCAATGGTGAAGGCATTATCAAAGTTGTTGGCGAAGTAGGCAGTGGCAAAACCATGCTCTGCCGCATGCTGCAAACCATACTTCCTGAAAAAATAGAGAGTATTTATCTCGCCAACCCGAGCGTCGCGCCTGAGGATGTGTTGCATGCAATTGCTTTTGAGTTGCAGCTTAAGTTGCCTAAAAATGCTGACCGGCTAAAAGTAATGCAGGAGCTGCAGGCACACTTGTTAAGCCGGCATGCTGAGGGTCGCCAGGTTGTAATATTTGTAGAAGAGGCACAGGGTATGCCTCTGGCAACGCTGGAAGAAATCAGGTTGCTATCCAATCTGGAAACCAAGCAGGACAAATTATTGCAGATTGTGTTATTTGGCCAGCCTGAATTGGATGAGAATCTCAATCAGGAAAATATTCGGCAGTTGCGCGAGCGTATTACGCATCGCTTTAATCTCGGTCCGTTGCAAACTAAAGACGTGGGTGAGTACCTAATTTTCAGGTTGCGCGCCGCGGGGTATTATGGACCGCACCTGTTTAAAGAAACGGCAATCAAAAAGCTGTCTAAAGCCTCGGAAGGCTTGGTACGCAGGGTCAACATTCTGGCAGACAAAGCCCTGTTGGCAGCTTTTGCCGATAACGTATATCAAGTTACGCCTAAGCATGTGCAGGCAGCCATTCACGATAGTGAATTTGGCTTAAAGTCCAAATGGCATCGTTTCGGCTTTCGTCAAATGGATCTGAGTAAGAAATATATATCTTGGCTTATTTTGTTCGCAGCAATATCAGGGTCGGGAGTTTTAACTGCGGTGTTGCTTGATAAGTGGCCGTTATCCAAGCCGGTAATCAGTCTGGACAAACAGCCTGCTCAAAACAAAGTTGCATCAACCACAGCAGTTGTGCAGTCGGTAGCGACAGCCATTGGGGCACCAGCTCCATCGGCTGTGGATGCACAGCAGTTGGTTGTAAATCAGCGTCTGGAAGCCACGCAGGATTTATTGTTAAAGGCAAAACCGGAAACAATTTCCTTGCAGATTCAGTCTGTTTCCAGCGATTTATCGGCGAATACGCAGTTGCAGGATGCTGCATTAAAAGTAGAGCTTGAAAAGCTCAGCCAGCAATTGGAAATGGATAATATTTATTTGTACCGCATGCGTCAAAATAGTGCGACTTATACTGTGATTCTGTATGGGGCATTCGAGCAGCGCGCAGACGCGTTGCGAGCGCTTGGAGAGTTACCTTTGGAGATTAAAACCAATCAGCCTTACCTGCGTACTCTGGCGGGTGTGAAAAAAGATATAGAGCAGGCGCAAACAAATTAAACAGGTCAACCAACCCGGTTTATAGCCCGGCTGCAATTTGCAGTGAGATTGGGAAGTAGATTGTAACTTATTGTTGCAAGTTGTAATTACTCCTATTTTTTGCGGTATTATTGAAAACATATAAAAAGAGTGCCTGTCAGGCAACTTTTGGAGGTGTTAATCTGTGGCAATCAATAAAACAATAATATTGTTGCTGTCTATGAGCATGGTTTTAACTGTGTCAGCATGCGCGCATAAGTCTAAAGTTAAGCCATCAAAAGGCCATATTGATGGCCAAAGTACATCTGCTGTTTCAAAATCGTCAGACAGGGCGGCAGGTGCTATTCCCAAACCGGTTACCGATAATACCTACTTACCGCCACCCAAACCCAGGGCAAAAGAGCCGGTATACAGCATTGTGGTTTATGACACCCCGGTAAAAGAAGTGTTATTTGCCATTGCTCGCGACAGCAAACTTAATGTAGATATACACCCATCCATTCAAGGGCGGGTCACCCTCAATGCGGTTGATCAAACATTGCCGGCGATTTTAGAGCGACTTTCCAAGCAGGTGGATTTAACTTACAAGGTTCAGGGTAACGTGCTGACGATTGCGCCTGATCAGCCGGTGTTGCGTACCTATAAAGTGGATTATGTGAATATGTCGCGTGATACCAGAGGGTTTATTGGTGTGGATGGGCAGATTTCAAGTAGCTCACAAAGCTCTAGTGGTGCAGGAGCGGGTACTAGTAGCAGTGCGGCAACAACGACTAGCACTTCGGGCAATGGAGCCAGCAATAGTTCTCGAACTTCAATAACCAGTGAATCCAAAGGTCGCTTCTGGGAAACTTTAGAGAAAAATATTATAGATATTCTGGCAGAAACTGATAAAGAAGTGATTATTACGCGGACGGGTAGCGGTTCTGCATCCACTGGTTCGCAAAAGTCTGCCAACACTTCAAAGGATAATGCTGTAACACAGGACGCTGCAACACCGACCAAGAGTGCAACTGCCGAACGTGAAGAATTTCGGGAGGAGTATAAAACTCTGTTCGCCGCTAAGGTAATCTCAAATAGGGAAGCTGGCGTAATTAGCGTAAGGGGCACCAACCGGCAGCACGAAAGAGTGCAGGAGTTCTTGGATAAAGTACTTAATAGTGCCAAACGTCAGGTTTTAATTGAGGCAACAATTGTTGAAGTGCGATTGAATGATGGGTATCAGGCTGGCATTGATTGGAGCCGGTTGGGAAATGCGGGTGCCGGCAGCGGTTTTACTTTTAGCCAGAATTCGAATAGCGATAATTTTAGTCCTGGCGCATTGCAGACGCGTGCAACTGGTGCAGGCTTGGTGGCGGGGTACTTTAACCCCAAGAGCATATTGGGAAATATCGCTGCTTCTATCAACCTGCTGAAACAATTTGGGGATACCAAGGTATTATCCAGCCCCAAACTGATGGTGCTGAATAATCAAACGGCTGTGCTTAAGGTTGTAGATAATCTGGTTTATTTTACTGTGCAGGTGCAAGATAGCCTAGTTGCGAATGCGGGTAGTTCTAAAACAATTACTACCACTCCTAATACAGTGCCGGTAGGTGTGGTGATGAGTGTGACACCGCAGATTAGTGATGCTAGCAGCGTAAATATCAATGTCAGGCCGACAATTTCCAGTCTTATTCGATATGTGAAAGACCCTAATCCACAGATTACCGATGCGAGTCTTAATCAGGGTATTCCTGAGATTCGAATTCGTGAAATGGAATCCATGCTGCAAGTTAACAGCGGGAACACGGCTGTGTTGGGTGGCCTAATGCAGGATGAGATAAAACGTAACACCGATAAAGTTCCTGGTTTGTCAGATATCCCAGGCGTTGGTAAGGCATTTACCGGTCGCAATGACAGCAACACTAAAACAGAGTTGGTGATTTTTTTGCGACCTACGGTAATCAGGAGTGCCAGTCTTGAGAGCGATGAGCTGGCATCTTACAAACAATTTTTACCATCATCGCAGCTGGAAAATACATTAGACGATAACAGTGAGAGGTAAGCTGCCATGAGCTTGCTGATTAAGGCGCTGGAGACTGCGGAAAAAGATAAACAGGCTGAGCTTAAAAAGAGCAAAGCGGCAGCTGCATCTGCTGGCTTGGCTTTAGAGCCAATATCAACAATGGATGCACCCAAAGATGCGCCCGTGCCTGCGGAAAATAGCGAGCTGGACTTAGGTGTTGTTGAAGACTTAGGTGCTGCCAAAGGCTTAGGTATTGCTGAAGACTTAAGCGCTGCCGAAGGTTTGGGGGCTGTTAAAGTCTCGGGTGCTGGAATGCCAAATGCCGGGGCGCCAAGCAAAGCGGATGCTTTCAAGGCATCTGCCGCGGCAAGTGTAGCAAAAGTAAGGTTACAGTCGGAACATACACCAGGTAGTAAGCAGCAAGTTGCCGCGAATGTATTTGTTGCCAACAAATCGCTTAAAAATCCAACTTCAAAAACTGCCCTAGCCATGCTGGGTGCTGCCGGGGCCGTGATTATCTGGCTTGGGCTGCAAGGCTATAATTACATACATGAATTAAGCTCGCCTGATATCGTGGTTGTGCGGCCGGTTCCATCGGTGCCGCAGGTTGCGGCACCCCCCGCAGTTGCAAACTCTGCAACATCACCAGCCCCATTGCCGGAAGCACAGGCAGTCGCCAACCAGAATGCGGCAGTCGCGGTAATAGAAGCGCCAGTAAATAGGGCTGATGAAGCGCCGGTAACTGGGGCTGTTAAAAATGCTGATTCCAATATCGAGGAAAGGGCGCTTCTCACTAATGAGAATGCTATTGCAATGCAGCCTGATGCGGCAAAAAAAATATTGGAACAAAAAGTAAAACGCAGCCGTGCTGATGCAGCAGAATATAACGATGCATCCGATGAAGGTTCAACTGGCGAAAAAAGGCGCGCACCGTTAAAACTGCTTAGCCGAACACCGGTAGCAGGTGTAGATCCAACGCTGCTGGCAGCTTATGAGGCTTTTAGCCGGGGTGATGATGTTGCAGCGCAAAAGCAATATCGGCAAGTGTTGCAGGGTGATGTGCGTAATATTGATGCTTTGCTGGGGATGGCGGCAATAGCGCTCAGGCAAGGCCGCTATGCAGATGCCAATGGCTGGTATCAGAAAGTTTTGGAGATAGAACCTAGAAATAGCACAGCACTATCAGCCAGTGTTAATGCTGCTAGCGCCAATGCGCTGATAGGTAATGATTCGGCAGGTTTCAATTCAGCAGCATCCGACTCTGTAGGTACTGAAAGCCGTATTAAGAATATGCTGGCGCAACAGCCGGAAGCTGCAAACTTACATGCTGCACTGGGTAATCTGTATGCAGCGCAGGATCAGTGGGTTTTAGCGCAGGCGGCTTATTTTGATGCGAGCCGTTTTGCACCTAACAGCGCAGATTATGCTTTTAATCTGGCGGTAAGTTTAGATCAGCTAGGTAAATCCGACCTGGCGTTAGCGCAATACCAGCGTGCTTTGTATTTGTTAAACAGTACCGGCGCGGGCAGCCTGGATAAAGCGCAGCTGGAAGCAAGAATACAAGCGCTACAGCGCTAGGTATGGATACTGAGCAAATAACAATGATAAAAAGTACCGAATATGATCAACCAATATCACGGAATAAATTGAACCCTATGCTTGAACAGCGTCGCAAACTCCGCGTAGGTGAGTTCATGGTACAGCAAGGGCTGATCAGTGATGACCAGCTTCGTATTGCGCTTATTGAGCAGGAGCAGAGCGAACTGCCTTTGGGCAGGCAGCTCGTGCGCCTGGGCTTTGTTACCGAGGCCATGGTGCGTGACACCCTTGCCAGTACCATAGGCACCGAAAGTATAGACCTGTCGACTGTGGTGGCTGATATTGAAGCATTGCAAATGGTGCCGCAGGATTTTTCCCGCCGTTATCACCTGTTGCCGGTAGCATTTGAGGAAGCCACCGGCACCATGGTAGTTGCAATGGCAGATCTGTTTAATGTGGTGGCATTGGATCAGCTACGCGCCATGCTTGGCGGGCAAATCCAGTTGCGGCCTGTGCTTGCGGCAGAGGCGCAACTTGAGGAATATATAGACCAGTTTTACGGTTACGAACTTTCAGTTGACGGCATTTTGCGTGAAATTGAAACTGGCGAGATTGATTATCAGAGTTTGAGTGCAGATGGTAATGAATACACGCAGCCGATGGTGCGCCTGGTAGGTGCGCTGTTGATGGATGCTGTTAAACGCGGTGCTTCGGATATTCACTTTGAACCTGAGCAGGCTTTTTTACGCATACGCTACAGAGTCGATGGCGTTTTGCAGCAGATTCGCAGCTTGCACAAAAGCTACTGGGGCGGGGTGGCGGTACGGCTTAAGGTTGTGAGCGGTCTGGACATCGCTGAAACCCGTTCGCCGCAGGATGGCCGCTTGAATATGAATCTGTGCGGACGTCCGATTGACTTCCGCGTTTCTACGCACCCGACGATACATGGTGAAAATATCGTATTGCGTGTGCTGGATCGTGAAAAGTCGATTATTCCGATGGAGCGCATGGGTCTGCGTGCCGAGACTTTGGAGCAGTTGCGTCTGATGATGACGCGCCCGGAGGGGATTCTGATTGTTACCGGCCCAACCGGCAGTGGTAAAACCACAACGCTTTATTCGCTGTTATCCAGTCAAAATACAGCTGCCGTTAATATTATGACATTGGAAGACCCGGTGGAATATCCGGTAACCATGATGCGGCAGACTTCAGTGGCGGAAGTTAATAAAGTGGATTTTGCCAACGGTATACGTTCAATCATGCGGCAGGACCCGGATATTATTCTGGTGGGCGAGATTCGTGATGAAGATACGGCAACCATGGCGTTTCGCGCCGCAATGACCGGGCATCAGGTTTTTAGCACTTTGCATACCAACTCTGCTTTAGGTGTTTTTCCGCGTTTGTCAGACATCGGCATTCTGCCAGACATCATGGCAGGTAATATCATAGGCGTAGTGGCGCAGCGTTTGGTGCGGGTGTTGTGCCCACACTGTAAAGAGGCTTATGAACCGGACGAGTTTGAGCGCAAGGTCTTGCGCCTGAAACCAAATGACAAGCCACAGATCTATCGGGCAAAAGGTTGTCAGCATTGCAATGTAAACGGTTTCCGAGGTCGTATGGCCATTATCGAATTGCTACGGATCGATAGCGATATGGACGCCTTGATTTCACGTCATGCGCATTTGGATGAGCTGCAAAAAATGGCTTTGGATAAAGGATTCATAACGTTGGCAGAAGATGGCGTACGCCGCGTTCTGGAAGGCTATACCAGCATATCGGAAGTGATGCGGGTAATTGATTTGACAAGCCGCATCAGTACTTAATCCATAAAAGATCACATTTATGCCTTCATTTAGTTATAAAGCGGTTGATAAATTGGGTCGCCCCGCCATAGGGCAGGTTGACGCGATAAATGAAGTTGATCTGGAAATTCGCCTGGCGCGCATGGGCTTGGATTTAATCACGTTTCGTCAGGTTACAAAGTCCGCCAGCCTCTTTAACAGTAGTCGGGTAAGTAATCAGGATTTAGTCATGTTCTGCTTTCAGCTGGAGCAGCTAACCAGTGCCGGTGTACCGCTACTGGAGTGCCTGAATGATTTACGCGAAAGCAGCCATAACCTGTATTTTCAGAAAGTGCTGGGGGCAGTGAGTGCCGAGGTTGAAGGCGGTAAGATGCTTTCTGATGCGCTTGCCCAGCATTCGGATGTATTTAGTGAGGTGTTTGTAAATCTGATAGCTGCGGGTGAGCATACCGGTCAGTTACCCGTGGTGCTGAACAATCTCTTCAATACCATCCGCTGGCAGGATGAGCTGATGTCGCAAACTAAAAAGCTGCTGGCTTACCCATCTTTTGTGGCTGTGGTAGTCATGTCGGCAGTGGTGTTTTTAATGACCTATCTGGTGCCGCAGATGGTGTCTTTTTTGCGTAATATGGGCCAGGAACTGCCATTAAATACCAAGATACTGATCGCTATTTCCAATGCGTTTGTAGATTACTGGTGGCTGGTTATTGGGCTGCCGCTTTTAGTGGTAGTTGTTTTGATTGCGGTTATTAAATCCAACCCGGTTGCACGCTACCATTTTGATATGCTTAAACTGAACCTTCCGGTAACCGGGCCTATTTTGCATAAAATAATCATGGCGCGGTTTGCACGCTATTTTGCCTTGATGTATCAGACCGGTATTCCGATTCTGGATGCGATCAAGATTTGTGAAAATATCGTGGGTAACCGTGTAGTGGCAGATGCCCTGAGCCGTGTGCATGCGCAAATCAACGCGGGCGATTCCATGAGCGAAAGTTTTCGCAACGCAGGCTTGTTTCCGCAGCTGGTGGTGCGCATGATCAAAGTTGGCGAAAATACCGGCGCTCTGGATAAATCCTTGCTCAATATCAGCTACTTTTATGATCGCGATGTAAATGATTCCATGCAGAAAATGCTGAAATTGATAGAGCCGGCACTGACGGTAATATTGGGCGGAATACTTGCCTTTATTATGTTCTCGGTACTGGGGCCGGTATATGACTCATTCAGTAAGCTTAAACTTTAACTGACTATTAAATGATTAAAGGCAACTCAAACAAAATAGTGCTTTGTGCTACGGCCAATAATTTACTGGCCGGGGTGTGGAATGCAGGCAAGCTACAGGGCAGCCAGGCATTTATTAATAATGAAGCCGGGCATGCTGCTTTTACTGAATTTTTACAGCAATATCAGAGTACGCCGGTATATTTGATTGCAGATGCGGTTGAAGAGGATTACCGGCTTGAAAGCCTGCCACACACATCAGGCTCTGCCAAGCGCGAGCTTATTGCCCGTAAGCTGAATCAGTTTTATCGCGGGTTGCACTACCGTACCGCGCATTTTATGAGCCGCGATAACGATAAGCGCAAAGACGATAATTACCTGTTCGTTGCCCTGAATAATGCCGATTTTATTGAAGCCTGGATAAATATTATTCAGCTCACTAGTGTACAGCTGGTGGGTATTTATCTGCTGCCTATGCTAAGTAAGCAGTTGATCAAGCAGTTCAAGTTAACTGCACCTGATATTTTGCTCTGCGAAAAACTGTCATCGGGCTTGCGTCAAACGTACTTCCACCAGGGGCGCTTACGTATGAGCCGCCTGGTGCCTAATGTGCCGGATGACGTTAAAAAACTATCATATTTCTATCTGGTAGAAACTGAAAAAACGCGGCTTTATTTGATGAGCAAGCGCTTCATTTCATTGGAAACGCACATAAGTTTGGTACTTGTCAGTGCAGATGGGTCTACGCAACATATTTCACAGGCAATTAGCAAAGAGCAAGGGTTGGATTGCCAGGATATTAATCTGTCTGAAATGGCAAAAAGCTTAGGGCTGCCGCTGGATTTGATTCAAAATATGCCGGAACTGCTGCACATGCAGCTGTTGGCAAATGGCAATCTGGCAGATAATCTGGCGCCGGAAAAGCTCACCAGAAGCTTTCAATTAAGCCAGCTTGCTAAAGCCGTAAAAATGGCAACGCTTGCGGTTGGCGCACTGGGGCTGGTGTCGGCTATGTGGATGCTCAAGCAGGGCATGGATAATCAATCAGCCTACCAGCACGCGATACAGGATACTACGGTACAGCAACACCGTTATGATGAGGTGGCCAAAAATTTCCCGGTAACTCCAATTGGTGCCAATGATTTAAAAATAGCGGTGGATCTGGATAAAACAATTGCAAACTACCCAAAATCGCCCCGCCGCATGATGCAGGTGTTAAGCGCGGCGCTTGAACAATCCGGTCAGGGTTCTTTGGATAATATACAGCTGGATAGATTACGTTGGGTGCTTAGTAGCGATGTAAACGTTAAAGATACTGATAAGCTCATCCCAGTGCCTAATGCAATAGCAACTAACAAGCCACTGGCTAATGCCTTGCCAACAAGTGCTAGCGTTCTTTATGAAATCGGGTTGGTTACCGCTGAAATTTCCGGTTTCACCGGCGATTATCGGGCGGCACTCAACAGCGTTAATCACTATGTTGCCAATTTAAAAGCAGATGCCAGAGTGGCCAATGTAGAAGTGCTGCAGGAGCCGGTGAATGTGAGTTCGTTTGCTGATTTGCAGGGTAACACCACAGATGAGCTATCCGCACAAAAACAACCTGCATTCTTTAAATTAAAAGTGATACTGAAACCTGCAGACCAGAGTTTGCCAAATGCCGCAGGGGTAAAACGGCCATGAAATTAGAAAAACAGGATTGGCAGAAATTACAAAAGCCGCTACTGATATTGGCTGTAGTGAGTGTTACGGCTGTTTTGCTGTTTGGCTTTGCGCAGTATTTCAATGCCAATCAGGAGCAGGCGCTGCAGCAGCAGCAAAGCCTGCTCAATGCTGCCCGTCAGCGCTATCAGTCATCCGGTGCAGAAAAAGACATGATCACCGAATATCTGCCCAGCTATCAGGTGTTGATCAGTAAAGGTTTTGTGGGTGAAGAGCGCCGTATAGAGTGGGTGGAGCATTTGCGCGAGCAACACAAAAACCACAAGCTTTTTGGTATTAAATACAGTATCAGTCAACAAGAGAAATACTCGCCGCCATTTGCAGCAAGCTTGGGTGGCTTTGCGCTCAACCGCTCTATAATGAAGCTGGAGTTGGATATGCTGCATGAAGGCGACCTGCTGCAACTGACTGAATCGCTCAATACAACAAATACCGCCCCGTTTATTTTGCGTGATTGTGAAATTGCCAGACTTAATCCCGCCGGCCAGATTAGCAACCAATTGATTGCTAATCTGCATGCACAGTGTGAGCTGGATTGGCTTACGCTACGCGAACCAGCCTCTATTCAGGCAGTAGTGCCATGATAAAAATATTATTGAAATTACTTCTCCCTACGTTGCCCGCAGAGTGTATGGGTCTTCCCTCCCCATCAAGGGTGGGGGTTAGGGTGGGGGTGCAGTGTTTACAACCCTTAACTAGTTACAAAATATTCGTAACCAGTTTAATAACTTTGTTAGCAAGCGTATTAACTATGCCTTTACAAGCTGCGCCGGATGGCGATTTTGGCCGATTATTCAGCCGCCCCAACGAACGTAAAAACCTGGATGTTTTGCGGCAGAATCAGAAATTAAAAGTCCTGACGCAGCAGGACTTACAGCCAGACTCATCAACGGCAGAGCCACCGGAGCTGCCGGAGCCAATTACGCTGCAAGGCTATGTAAAACGTAGCGATGGCTCAACAACCTTATGGATTAATAATAAGTCAGTGCAGGAAAATAGTGCGCTGGATGATGTTGAAATTGGCCAGTTAACCAGGCAAAAAGGCGCCGTTAAAAACGGCTCGGACAGTCTAAGCGTCAGGATTCCTGCAAGTGGTAAACATATTCGTTTAAAAGCAGGGCAGATGTACGAACCTGAAACCAACCAGATTAAAGAGCCTGATTTATTAGAAAAAGAAAAGCAGCTGCGCTTGGAAGAGACAGGGGTTATTGGTAGTGATGAGTAATGATTACTCTATGCTTCATAACCAACGTGGTGGCGCGTTAATTATATTCATATTGATCTTGGTGCTTGCTGGATCGACAGCATTATTTTCAATGTTAGATGGGATAGGATTAAAAAATGAGCGTGACAAAAATACTTCCACCGTCTTTGCAGAATCTAAGGCAGCATTAATAGGTTTTAGCATTAAAGCTGTTAGTGCTGGTGCTCGTCCTGGGAATTTAATTGTTCCTGATTCCTTAACTGAAACTCCTGCGAACTATGATGGTTCCGCTGATGGGGGCTGCCTTGATGCTAATTCCAGCAATGGACTGCCACTAATTAACAGCGATATTAATATGCGATGCCTAGGTCGGTTACCATGGAAAGATTTGGGTGTATCGATTAATAGCCCTACTGAGAGTGATTTAAGCGGAATAATGCCTTGGTATGCGGTTTCAGGCAATCTAGTTGATCCAACATGTCTGACTATTTTAAACCCGAATACATTGAGGCTTATTAACAACTCAGCTCTGACAATTTTAGATTGCTCAGGTGCAACACTTCCTTATCCTTGGCTTACGGTGCGTGATAGTGGTGGAAATGTTATCAGTAATCGGGTTGCAGCTGTTGTTATCATTCCGGGCGCGGCTCGCGGTACGCAATCTCGACCTATTGCTACTTTAGGTGGTGCAGGCCAATATCTGGATACAATTGTTGTTCCTGAAGGCTGTACGATACCCTGTGTACCGGGTACTTACAGCAATGCAGATATGGATAATGATTTTATTCTCGCTTCTGAGAGTATGCCTATAGCATTAGCTAATAATTTTAATGATCAGCTTATATATATTACGATTGAGGAATTAATGGCGGCAGTTACGACGCGAGCTGCTGGAGAGGCGCGTTCAGTTTTAAATCGTTATAACAGTCAAAATAGCCATTATCCTTATGCTGCTGCGTTGGGGTCTGTTGTAGGTAATTTTATTTCATCAGGTGTAAGTGCTTCGGGAATGCTGCCCATTGATGGTACGGATGCATGCACTTGTAGTTCATCGGTTAGTTGTACTTGCAACTATAACTTAGTCGGCAGCGTTTCTCATACCCGATCAAGTGGTGGCAGTTACGCAGTAAATAGCGGGCTCTGTACACGGTCAGGCAGGACATGCACATGCACGGGAGCTGGGCAGTGTAGAAACAATTCATCATCACGAACTTTCACGTGCCTTACTGGCGGTACATGTACCTTTGTTGGTAGTGGCACCAATACTTTATTTACATATACTCCTCGATTACCGCATGGAAATATCTTGTCTCCAACAGCCGGGTGTACTGTTGCGAGTGGCAATGCAACTTGCAATGTAAATGGAGCTTTCAGGGTAGGGTTGAATGTTCCTTTATGGTTTACTGAGAATTTATGGCAGGAATATTTTTATTATGAGTGGTCAGCTTCTTCAAATTTGCAGCTTGGTTCGCATGGAAATCTGGCAGCAGTACTTATAGGTACTGGCAATGAAATTGCGAATGCGCCTTATGCTGTCAAAGGGTCAGCACAAACTCGACCTTCCAATAATTTAAGTGATTATCTTGATAGCGGTAATAATGTGAATGGTGATGTTCTTTACGATGCCATTGGTACGTCTAGAAGCTCATCGTACAATGATCAAATGTTTATTGTGGCTCCATAATGAAAAATATCTTTAGTCATTTTTCTGCTAACCGTGGTTTTTCTCTGATAGAAATGACCGTGGTATTAATCATTTTTGGATTGTTAATAGGTGGCTTGTTAACACCTCTAAGCGCGCAGCGAGACGTTAAAAGTTATAGTGAGACTCGTGATAATTTGCAGAAAATCAGAGATGCTTTATATGGATACGCAATTATCAATGGCAAATTGCCCTGCCCGACAACAACTACAGACCCCGCTGACAACGTAAATTATGGACATGGAGATGCGACATGTCCACTTACTGCAGCAGTAGGTGTTTTGCCATGGAAAGATTTGGGGGTCTCAGAGGTTGATTCATGGGGTAATCAACGAAGTGTAACCACAGACCCTTGGTCTGGGTATTGGTTATATCGAGTTGATCCAGCTTTTACTTCAAACTTTTCTTTAACTACTACAACTAGTGGAAATATTGATGTGCATAAGTCAGATGGTACAAGCTTAACCGTACCAGCTGAACGAGCGGTTGCTGTCATTTGTACTACTGGAAAAGATAGAGTAGCGAATAGTGAAAATGCTACATTTGAAAGCGTAGCTCCTGTGTACGAAGATGACGTGCAATCCCCAACATTTGACGATATGTGTATTTGGATAACGCGTCCGTCATTATTCAATCGTATGGTGACTGCTGGTAAACTTCCACAATGAACGACAACCAACTTCTCCGTTATAGCCGCCATATCCTTTTGCCGCAAGTTGGCTATGAGGGGCAGGATAAGCTCGTCAATAGCCATGCCTTGATAGTTGGCGCTGGCGGGTTAGGCTCGCCAGCAGCTTTGTATCTAGCGGCGGGTGGTGTGGGTACGCTTACCATCTGCGATTTTGATGTGGTGGATTTAACCAATTTGCAGCGCCAGATATTGCACACAATGTCATCTGTAGGCATTAACAAGGCGATTTCAGCGCAGGCAAGGTTGCAGGAAATTAACCCGGAAGTGCAGGTGAATACGGTTTGTGAGAAATCTACCGAGGCTGATTTTGCAAGGCTGATTTCACAGGCAGATGTGGTGCTGGATTGCAGTGATAACTTTGCCACGCGCTACATCTTGAATAAGTTGTGTGTGGAATTAAAAAAACCGCTGGTATCAGGTGCGGCCATTGGCTTTGAGGGGCAGGTAACGGTTTACGATATGCGCTCGATTCTTAGCCCATGCTACCATTGCCTGTTTCCGGATAATGGAGAAGATACCGAGCTACGCTGTGCTACCAATGGCGTGTTTGCGCCGCTGGTAGGCATGATAGGCACATGTCAGGCGGCAGAGGCTTTAAAGCTGTTGATGGATATTGGCGAGAGTTTGCAAGGGCGTTTGCTATTGCTGGATGCGCTTGCCATGGAGTGGCGCACTATCAAGCTGGGTAAAGACCCAGTTTGTAGCGTCTGTGGAATTTAAGGTTCCTTCCCCCCGAGTGGGGGGGAGGAACCAGGGCTATTTACCGCCAACCAGTGATTTAACTGCGCCTACCAAGTCACCCGGCATCACCACGATTTTGCTGTTTTCAGAAGATGACATTTTCTGTAACGCAGTAATGTAACGGTCACCCAGTAAAAACATGGCGGAAGAGTTGTTTTCCTTCACGGCTTCGGTGATGAATTTAATTGATTCCGCTGAGGCTTTAGCCGCTACCATCTGTGCTTCTGCATCTTTACGCGCAGCTTCCAAGCGAGCTTCGGCATTTAGGATCAATGATTGTTTCGCACCTTCTGCTTCTGTTACCACAGCTACACGTTCACGCTCGGCAGCCGCTTGTCTTTCCATTGCTTCCTGCATATTGTGGGATGGTTTGATATCCTGAATTTCTACTGATTTTACCGTTAGACCCCAATCCAGCGCTTCATCGGCAATGGCAGCTTTAAGCTCGGCTTTAATGCGGTCGCGTGAAGTTAGCGCTTGATTCAGGTCCATGCCGCCGATAATCGAGCGCAGGCTGGTTTGCACCATATTGCGCATTGCTTCGCGGAAGTTTTCAATGCCATACACAGCGCGGTCAATCTTGGTGACTTTAATAAAGGCAACCGCGTTGGCTAAAATCACTGCATTGTCGCGGGTGATGACTTCCTGTTCTGGCACATCCAGAATAATGTCTTTAGTAGTTACTTTATAGCTGACTTTGGTGAAAATCGGGTTGATCACATGCAGGCCTGGAGTAAGTACGCCGGCAAATTTACCCAAGCGTTCAACTACCCATTCTTCGCCTTGCGGTACGATGCGTACACCTTTAACAATGGCGACAATTACTAAAAATATCAGTACAAAACTAAACTCGGTCATCTTGTTTCCTTAATTATCAATTAACTTTTGTAATTCTTAATGTATTGCCTTCTACCGCTACTACGGTTGCATTGCTGCCTACTTCAATTAGCTCATCTGAAATGGCTACCCACTCGCGGCTGCCCATCAAACCTTGTGCAAAGCGGATCGCACCATTTTGTGTTGCGCTGGTCGCTTCAACGACAACGCCAATACGACCGATTTCTTCACCCTGAGCCTGGCCAACGCGATAATGGACTTCTGTCTTTTTGTAATAGCGACGCCAGATAGCCAGCGAGCCTAAGGATAACACAGCAAAAACCGTGAACTGTATCGCTTTGGAAAGTTCAGGAAATAACCATGTGGCAATAGCTACACTTAACGCGGCTACGCCGAACCATAATACATAGAACGTTCCCGTTGCCATTTCGGTTGCTAGCAATATCAAGCCTAGCGCACCCCAAACCCACATTGCTTCTATCATGTTGTTCCTTTAAAAACGATATTAAAGAGTCAAATTCCAGGTGCTTAATTATTGCATGATATTTCTCATTTATTTATTAAAAATTTATAGAAAATACTACCCGAATGGGTAGTAAATCATAGTAAACTAGCAAAAATATTGTGGGAAAATAGTCCATGAAACCTGTGCTAAAGCTGACATTACCTAAAGATCATATGGAGCGCTTGCATTATATTAAGCGTATGTTTCCATCTGCCAAGGGCGCAGACCTGCCAAGCGGCTGGCAGGGCGGGCGCTTCAATGCGTTAAATAAGCTACACAGCATCAATGCTGTAGCCTATGCTAGAAACCGTGATTTTTTAAACGGGTCTGTTACACGGCTTTCGCCATATCTGCGGCATGGCTGTTTAACCTTAAATGAGACATTTGCAGTGATTAACAGCAAGTTCGGCTCAGCTGCCGAAAGTCTTTTGATGCAAGTCGCCAGAAGGGACTTCTGGCGCCAAGTGTGGTTTGCACAAGGCAATGCGATATATAGTGAGATGGAGCCACCTAAAGTTGCACTTGGCCATGCTCCGTTAACAGAAGTTGTTAAGCAGGGTAACACCGGCTTGCCCTGCATGGATGCTTTTATAGGCGATTTGCTGACTACAGGGTATGTGCATAACCATGCGCGCATGTGGATAGCCAGTTATATCGTACATCATCTTAAGATTGATTGGCGTGAAGCGGCTGATTGGTTTGAGGCACATTTGATCGATGGTGATATTGCGAGCAATCATTTGTCATGGCAATGGGTAGCTTCTACTTTCAGTTCCAAGCCTTATTATTTTAATAAAGATAACTTGGCACGTTTTACAGGTGAAAAACATTGTGCAAACTGCACAGCGAAATGCCCGTTTGATGCCAGTTATGAGGCGTTAAGCGCAAGTTTATTTAGTCAACCTGCTACAGCAGAAGCTAAAAAATATGCAGTAAAAACAATACCCATAAAGCCTGTCACCATCCACAGTGCTGTTGCTGTTTATGTGCATGATGAGATGCTATCTCCAGCCAATAGTTTATTTTCGCATCCTTTTACCAAGATTTTTGTGTTTGATCCGCAACTGTATGCCGATTGGTCACTTAACCGAATACAGTTTATGGCTGATTGCTTAAGTGAAATGATGAATGTGGAAGTATGGGTTGGCGATACCTATGAAGTACTGTTGCAAAGGGGCGTAGGGCAGGTAATTACGCAGGCGACACCTAACCTGAAAATCAAAGAGATATTGGCGCCGTTTATAACAAAATGGCAGCCGGTAGATAAGCTGGCAAATGTTGCTGTGAGTGAAAAACGGCTGCGGCGCTTTTCCCGCTATTGGGAAAAAGTGGGGCCGGTTCTGCTGGGCAGTGACAATGTCGATAGCAGGCAGGATCAGCTTACAGAGGCATAACAACTTCAGGCTCAGGCCAGATATGCCAAGTTTATGTATCTTGCTGTATGGACTGGTTAATTCATTTCAATACAATCTCCCTAATCACGGGAGTGGGGTGACTGTGATAAAATTCGCCTCATGAATACTCAAAATACAAGCACACCAATTCAAGAATTAGCCAAATCGTTTGACCCTAAAACCATTGAAAGTAAATGGTATGAATTCTGGGAGGGCAAAGGCTACTATGCCGCCGGTTTAGATCAATCCAAACAGGATAATTTCTGTATCCTGCTACCGCCGCCTAATGTGACAGGTACCCTGCACATGGGGCATGGCTTCAACCAAACCCTGATGGATGCCTTGACGCGCTATCACCGCATGCGCGGCGACAATACCTTATGGCAGCCGGGTACTGACCATGCGGGTATTGCCACGCAAATTGTGGTGGAGCGCCAACTGGATGCGCAAGGCGTGTCGCGCCATGACCTGGGTCGCGAGAAATTTCTGGAAAAAGTCTGGGAATGGAAGGAATACTCAGGCGGCACTATCACCAAACAGATGCGCCGTTTGGGCACCTCACCTGACTGGTCACGTGAGCGCTTCACCATGGATGAAGGCCTCAATAAAACCGTGACCGAGACTTTTGTGCGCCTGTATAACGAAGGCTTGATCTACCGCGGCAAACGTCTGGTGAACTGGGACGTGAAACTAGGCACAGCGGTATCTGACCTGGAGGTAGTGCAGGAAGAAGAAGATGGCTCCATGTGGCACATCAACTATCCATTAGCGGACGGTAGTGGTCATTTAACCGTAGCCACCACGCGACCTGAAACCATGCTGGGTGACGTGGCGGTAATGGTGCATCCTGAAGATGAGCGCTATAAACACTTGATCGGCCAAAGTGTGAAACTGCCGTTGTGCGACCGTGAAATTCCGATTATTGCCGATGATTACGTAGATAAAGAATTCGGTACCGGTGTGGTGAAAGTAACGCCTGCGCATGACTTTAATGACTATGCGGTAGGCCAGCGTCATAAATTGCCGATGATAGGCATATTGAATCTGCAAGGTTTTGTGAACGAAGCTGCACCTGAGCAGTATCAGGGTCTGGAGCGTTTTGCCGCACGTAAGCAAGTGGTGGCTGATCTTGAAGCACAGGGCTATCTGGTTAAAGTAGATAAACATAAACTCAAAGTGCCACGCGGCGACCGTACCGGCGTGGTGATTGAGCCTATGCTTACCGACCAATGGTTCGTAGCGATGAGCAAACCCGCAGCTGATGGTAAATCGATTACACAAAAAGCGCTTGATGTAGTGGCGAGCGGCGAGATCAAGTTTTACCCGGAAAACTGGGTGAATACCTACAACCAATGGCTCAATAACATTCAGGATTGGTGCATCTCGCGCCAGTTGTGGTGGGGCCATCAAATTCCGGCATGGTATGGCGACAACGGCAAAGTTTATGTTGCGCAAGATGCGGCCGGGGCGGAATCTCTGGCATCCAAGGATGGCTACACTGGCAGTCTGACCCGCGACAACGACGTGCTGGATACCTGGTATTCATCAGCGTTATGGCCATTCTCAACGCTGGATTGGACGGGCGACCCTGCAAAAGACGCGGCCAATGTGGCCTTGCAGCAATACCTGCCATCGAGCGTGCTAGTGACCGGTTTTGACATCATCTTCTTCTGGGTAGCGCGTATGGTCATGATGACCACGCACATCACCGGTAAAATTCCGTTCAAGCATGTGTATGTACATGGTTTGATTCGCGATGCCGAAGGCCAGAAAATGAGTAAATCCAAGGGCAACGTACTGGACCCGATTGATTTGATCGACGGCATTAACCTTGATGATTTAATCAAGAAACGCACCACCGGTTTAATGAATCCTAAACAGGCGGAGCAGATTGAAAAACGCACACGTAAAGAGTTTCCGGAAGGCATTGCTGCTTACGGGACGGATGCTTTAAGGTTTACCTTTGCGGCGCTGGCTTCACCGGGGCGTGACATCAAATTTGATTTGCAGCGTTGTGACGGTTACCGTAATTTCTGTAATAAATTGTGGAATGCGACCCGTTTTGTACTGATGAATACAGAAGGTCAGGATAATGGTCTGGAAGACTGCAAAACCAAACCGGAAGGCTATTTAAGTTTCAGTCAGGCTGACCGCTGGATAGTCAGCATCTTGCAGCGCACCGAGGCAGACGTGGAACGTGCTTTTGCTGACTACCGTTTTGACCTCGCGGCAAAATCGATCTATGAATTTGTGTGGGATGAGTACTGTGACTGGTATCTGGAGCTGGCCAAGGTACAGATTCAAACTGGCACAGATGCTGAAAAACGTGCGACTCGTCGTACCTTGTTAAGAGTGCTGGAAACAATTTTACGTCTGGCACATCCGATTATGCCATTCATTACCGAAGAAATCTGGCAGACCATCGGCCCAATGAGCGGGCGTACTGGCCCAAGCATTATGCTGGAAGCCTATCCTAAAGCGCAGCCGAATAAAATTGATGAAGCCTCGGAAGCTTGGGTGCTTCTGTTGAAACAGGCAGTGGACGCATGCCGTAGCCTGCGTGGCGAAATGGCAATTTCACCAGCGGCACGTGTGCCATTGATTGCTGCGGGTGACACTGAGAAATTAGCGAAATACGCGCCTTATCTGAAAGCGCTGGCCAAGCTGGAAGACGTCGCGATTGTGGCAGAGCTGCCCGAAGCAGACGCGCCGGTGATGCTGGTTGATGACTTTAAGCTGATGCTTAAAGTAGAAATCGACGTGGCGGCTGAAAAAGAGCGTTTGGGTAAAGAGATTGCGCGTCTTGAAACCGAAATCAGCAAGGCCAATGCAAAACTAAATAACGAAAGCTTTGTAGCGCGTGCACCGGCAGCAGTGGTGGAGCAGGAAAAAGGCCGGGTAGCTGAATTTGGTGCAAGTCTGGAAAAACTTCAGGCACAATTATCAAAACTGAAATAAGGTTGAGTTAGTACTAAACAAAAAGGTGCCAGTGGCACCTTTTTTTGTGTTGAATTGTTAAGCCTGGAATCAGCCTACACGTTTTTTGATGTAAAAAATGAACGATTTCTCATGTTCATCAAGCTGCAAGAGTTCGTGCCCGGTCTGCACACAAAATGCTTTAAAATCTTTTACCGAACCTGGGTCAGTGGCGGTTATTTTTAGTACCTGCTCTGGAGCCATGTCACTTAAACCCTTTTTACAGCGCAAAATAGGTAGTGGGCAGTTCAGGCCACTGGCGTCTACTTCTTTATCAAACTGCATTAACTTATCCTTAAATTACTATTTTATGAATTATTTAGATGGGCTGCCTTTAGTTACAAAAGGGTAGCCAGCTCGCGCCCAGGCTAAAACGCCTCCTGCCAGATTGTATATGTTTTTGTACCCTTTACTTGCAGCAAAGGCTGCGGCGTGCGCCGAGCGAACGCCACTATGGCAATAAAATACGATGTTTTCAGCTTTATTCAGGGCATCACACTGAAGTGGAAGCAAGGCTAATGGAATGTGAATGGCACCTTCAATGATTCCGCGCGCGACTTCGTCATCATTACGTACATCTACTAATAAAACTGGGCCAGATGCGACCATGGCGGCTAAATCGTTTGGTTGAATTTGATTATATGCGTTCATTAGAATGAGCCTTGATTGATTAAGGTGGATGATAGCAATTAAGTGCTTATAGCGCACTATTTGCAGTGTAAAAGAGCGGTTAAGTAAAAAGACTAAAAACCTTAATTATTTATAGGTGCTAGTTATAGGTCTGATGAACTGAGATTGCACCTGCGGCGCAAAACAAGGCGCTTATTGCTCTTGTCTAATTGTTAGCGTCGCTTTGCATAGACAAATAAAGTGCTTCCACCTTGTCGCGTGCCCATTGCGTTTTGCGTAAAAACTTCAAACTGGATTTGATGCTGGGGTCATTGCTAAAGCAGTTCACCGGTATCAGCTCAGCTAACCTGTTCCAGCCATAATGAGCAACAAGAGCAACTACTATTGCCTCCAGCGTAATGCCATGCAATGGGTTGTTTTGTTGTTTGGATATGATGATAGTCATGAATCATAGTTTAACGTTAAATTGCATGGCGTATCGTTAAAACTTTTCCTGCAATATGCTTGATATAGCAGTCTGCACTTTCAGGCTGTTATGGATATGGTCTTTGCAATCTAGCTTTTTATTTTAATTTCGTTGATATTGATTAATAAGGAATGACGGGAATAGAATAGCTGGTAGCTTATTTAAATGGTCAGTGAATTTTCTCGTAATCCTTTGGGGATGATTGTGAAAAAAATCTTAATGGCTCTCTTTTTTATCACTCTGGCATTTAATCCTTTATTTGCGGCAGAAGTCAGGCTTGCTAAAAATAATCGGGGTGAGGAAATTATAGAGATAAGTGGTGAAATTGAAGTGGGTGATTTAGATAAGGTCAAAAAAACCACAAAGGAGCTTATAGCCAAATGGCCAAACACAAACCCAAGCCCCCTTAGTTATCATTTAAACACTGTTGGTGGAAGCGTAAGCGAGGCAATAAAGATTGGAAGGTTTTTTCGAGAGATTTTAGCCAGTGTTAATTCTTTTGGAAAAATTATCATTGCACCAGGTAGCGAGGATGAACGGTTGTTTATCAATCCTGGCCAACCATGGAAAGGTTATCAGTATGTAGTGTTATCGCCCGAAAAAAAGTTAGGTCAAGAACATATTGTTGCTAACTACAGTGCCGGTGTACTTATATTTTATGGTGCGGTAAGAAGGGCACATCGGGATAACAGTGATCAAAGATTGGGTTTTTATAAACAAGTAACTATTCCTGTTATGGGAATACACAGGCCATATTACGCTACTAAAGATTTTTCAAAGCCACCCCCTTCAGGGTCAGAAAACACTTACAAAGCGCTTGAAAAAACAGTGCGTGAATATTTAATTGAGATGGGGGCCTCTCAGGAAATCATCGAGAGGATGTTTAATAAACCATCTGCTGAAATGGAAATGATTAAAGCTGAAGAATTTAGAACATTTTACAAACCTGAAGAACCATTTCTTGAACAATGGTTAGTGGCTAAATGTGGTGCTACTGGAGCGGAAAATTTATTTAACAAGAATGATCTGGAAAGATACAAGAAAATTGAAAGTGAACAGACTCGTTTGAGTTTGACTGCTAAAGAATCAATTAATAAGCCTTTTGGACATACATTTTCGAGTAATACTTTTTCTGAAGAGGAAATTAACACGACAAGAAGTAACCTGTACAACTACACTGCAAAAGTTAATGCGTGCAGAGATACTGCGATAACTCAGCATCAACAGGCATGGGCCTACAGTTCTCAGAAGTAAATTTTCTTTTAAACTTAAGAGCCTTGCATTAATTACACTTCTATTGCTTACTTGTAATGAATCGTTAGACCATACAAGTTGTGATGAACTGAAAGAACTAGGGGGTTGGAAAACGCGGTCGATGGTTGATCGATATGCTAAGTTTGCTACTGAACATCTGGCAAATGCAGCAAGTCGGATTGATGTTTCAGCTTCAGAAGATAACGTGATTAATATGTCACGTTTTAGTCACGCTCACCAAATGAAAAAAGGCCTAACAAAAGTTAGACCTTTCTAAATACTGGTGGCCGGGGGCAGAATCGAACTGCCGACACGCGGATTTTCAATCCGCTGCTCTACCGACTGAGCTACCCGGCCCTTTTACAACTGTTTGCAACACTTCGGTGTGTGTTTGCAAGTCGCGCATTATAGCAAACTAAACTGGAAACTGACAAAAATATTTCTGTAATTTCTCAAATTTATTAAGTTAGTTAGTACAACCATGTAAAATTCGTAGTTATGAATTTCAATATCGCACAGCCAAATCAAGCACTTAAAGATGCTCTTGTTCACAAAATCAATCAGAAAACCAAGCCGTTGGGGGCGTTGGGTTTATTGGAGTCAATTGCACTACAAATTGGCCTGATACAAAACACATTAACACCTCAATTAAGTAAGCCAACTTTGCTGGTATTTGCGGGTGACCATGGTGTTGTCGCGGCCGGTGTTAGTTCTTATCCGCAGGCCGTCACCGCGCAAATGGTGTTGAATTTTCTGCGAGGTGGTGCTGCAATCAATGTTTTTGCGCGTCAGAATAATATGCAGTTACGTATAGTGGATGCTGGCGTGAATCATGTTTTCGATGATCATACGGATTTAATTCACGCCAAGGTTGGTTTTGGCACCAGGAATTTTTTAGTAGAGCCGGCCATGACGTTGGCGCAATGTGAGCAGGCGCTGGCAACGGGGGGCGCGTTGGTTGAGAAAGAAATCAATGCAGGTAGTAATGTGTTGGGGTTTGGTGAAATGGGTATAGGTAATACTTCATCTGCCAGTTGTTTGATGAGCGTGCTGTGTAATTTGCCGATTGAGCAGTGCGTAGGCCGCGGTACCGGATTTGATGATGCCGGGTTGGCAAAAAAAACTACGACGCTTAAACAAGCTTTGGCAACACATCAATTAAAAAATGACGCTGCTATGCAGGCGCTGGCGACTGTTGGTGGTTTTGAAATTGCCATGATGGTAGGGGCGATGCTTGCTGCGGCGCAGAATAAAGCATTGTTACTGATAGATGGGTTTATTGCGACATCGGCATTATTGGTAGCTTCCCGCTTGCAGCCGAATATTTTGCAGTATTGTGTTTTTGCACATTGTTCCGGTGAAGCTGGGCATCGGCAATTATTGGCATATTTAGAGGCTAAACCTATGTTGGACGCAGGTTTACGTCTGGGTGAGGGTACTGGCGCTGCGCTGGCTTATCCGCTGGTGCAGGCGGCGGTTAATTTCTTGAATGAGATGGCTTCGTTTGAGAGTGCCGGTGTGAGTGAGAAATCAGATATTGGTGCAGAATGCTAAGTTTCTTGTGTAAAGAGTGGTGCCGGTTTTTGCTGGCGGTTGGTTTTTTTACGCGTATTCCTGTGTCAGATTTACCAAACTTTCAAGAGCAAGAACTTAATCACTCAGCTAAATATTTTCCGTTGGTAGGTATTGTTGTCGGTTTGGTAGGGGCGGCAGTGTTTCTGCTTGCCATCAAAATTTTCTCCAGTCATATTGCAATACTGCTGAGTATGGCAGCTACTATCTACCTGACCGGCGCTTTTCATGAAGATGGTCTGGCAGATAGCGCTGATGGTTTGGGTGGTGGTTGGGATAGTGAGCGAATACTTACTATTATGCAGGATTCCCGGCTGGGTACATATGGCGCTATTGCGCTGTTTTTAATGTTGTTCAGCAAGTTTCAGCTTTTGAATGCTTTGCCGGCACAGTTTGTGGCATATGCCTTGATCATCGCCCATGCAGCCAGCAGGCTGTGCGCGGTTTATGTGATGGCAACGAGTAACTACGTTAAGGCAAGTGGCAAAGCAAAACCGTTAGCTAGCAAAGTACATATTCAGGATGTCTTTATGGCGACTGTATTTGGTTTATTGCCTATGGTTTTGTTGTTCTGTTATTTCTCAACCGCTGTGGTCGGAATTGGTAGCGCGGCTACCTTTGTCTTATGCATGATGCTGCCAGTCAGTGTTGTATGGTTTTGGTGGCGTCAAAAAATCCAGCGCTGGATTGGTGGCTACACTGGTGACTGTCTGGGCGCCATGCAGCAGATGACGGAGCTGGCTTTCTACCTTGGTTTTGTTGCGTATTTCGGTTTGATAAGTAAATTCTGATTGTCATGAAACTGCATCTCATTCGCCACACTTCATTGAATATACCCTCAGGCATCTGTTATGGGCAAAGTGATGTGGACGTTTCTGATAATTTTCATACCGAACAGAATGCGCTGAAACAAAAGCTTGCTGGTATTGAGTTTGATGCTGTGTACGCCAGCCCATTACAGCGTTGTACCAAGCTGGCTAATGCGCTTGGTTTGGGTGAAGCGAAGCTGGACGAACGCTTGAAAGAATTACATTTTGGCGATTGGGAAATGCAGGCTTGGGACGCGATTCCGCGCGTTGTGTTTGACACCTGGGCGAGTGATTATGCTAATTTGTCGCCACCTAATGGCGAGAGTTTCTCGCAGCTACATCAGCGCAGTGTAGGCTTTATTCAGGAAGTAAGTGAACACTCACGTGGTAAAAATATTGCAGTCATTACTCATGGGGGCGTGATTCGTGCGATGCTGGCAGAGGTACTTAATATGCCGTTAAAAGGTTTGTTCCGAATGGTGATCGATCATGCCAGCGTGACACAGATTTCATTTGATGACGAAGTGCCCAGAATTCACTTTGTAAACCGCTGATTTCACGGATAAGACTAAAGTTACGGTGTTGGTTTAATTGGCCGTACTTTTCACTTGGCCACACCTCTCAGCTAGCCGTACCTAAAGTGTTTTAAGGGCGTAACCCAACTTCTCCCAGCCATCTTCGGCTGGCAAGCCAAAGCGTAACGCTGAAGCTTCGGGGAAATACCTTACCCAAATACCTTGTTTTGCTAATAGTTGCTGCAATAGTTTGGCATCGTTTGTCGGCACAAATTGAAACAGCGCTGTGCCAGCCTGAGGCGCTAAACCGTTTTCAGTCAGTAACGCTGCAAGGCGTTGGCTGGCGGCGGTGAGCTGGTTGCGTGTATTCTGCTGCCAGATGAAATCAGTTAATGCCTGTTTGGCAACAAAGCGGCTGGGGCCGCTCAATGACCAGGGGCCGAGTTCCTCTTGCGCTTTATTCAGCCATTGCGGGTTAGCGAGTAAAAAGCCGACTCTGGCACCTGCCAAACCAAAAAACTTTCCTAACGAACGCAGTACAAACAAACCCTCTAAATGTGAATGCCGTGCGATGCTGTTTTCTGGCGTGGCATCCATAAAGGCTTCATCTACTACCAGCCAGCCGCCACGGTTCTGCAATATTGTATGCAGATCGAGTAAATCGGAAGGCGAGAACCTTGCTGCGGTAGGATTATTTGGATTACACAGCAACACTACGTCAGCATTGCTAATTGCAGCCTTGTTGTGCAGGTCTTGTAAAGTAATCACTTGATGGCCGCAGCGCTGCCATGCGTGTGCGTGTTCTTTATACATCAGGCTGAGCATCGCCACTTTGCAGGGTGGGCGTAGCATAGGCAAGATTTGTAATGCGGCTTGCGAGCCGGCAGTTGGCAAGGCAGATTGGCAGCCGAAATAGGCGCAGGCTGCCTCGGTCAGGCCATCATCATCAATCGGCAGGCGTTGCCAGATTCCAGCTGGAATTTCTGGAATCGGGTAGCCGTCAGGGTTGATGCCTGTAGATAAATCCAGCCAGTCTTCGAGCGGGATGTCATATTGCGTGGCCGCGAGTGCCAAATTGCCACCATGTTCAAGCAAAATATACGTTCCTTATTATCGTGCCAATCATAATCAAAACACACCATAAACCTATGCTGCGTTTTACCAGATTAATGGCGCTTAAGATGTGGTTTTGATTAGCGCTTTTACCAATGCCCAGTGTAGGGCGCTGTTTGTATTGACCATGATAACTTGCTGTCCCGCCAAGCTTTACCTGCATGGCACCGGCACCGGCTGCCATCACGGGGCCGGCATTAGGGCTATACCAAGTACGCGCCTGATTGCGCCAGCATTGCAGTGCGCTAATGGTATGTCCGCATAATGCATAGCTAAGCGCGGTTAAACGCGCTGGAATTAAATTCAGCAAGTCATCCAGCCTTGCCGCTGCCCAGCCAAAATACTGGTAGCGCGGGGTGCGGTAACCCCACATGGCATCCAGTGTGTTGGCTAGCCTGAACATCACGGCTCCGGCTCCGCCAAACAGCAGAAACCAGAATATAGCGCCAAAGATGGCATCGTTACCATTTTCCAGTACCGATTCAACGGCGGCAGTCGCGATTTCTGTTTCATTCAGTTGCGAGGTATCACGGCTTACGATCATGCTAACTGCATTTCTGGCTTCAGTAAGGTTACCGTGTGAGAGTGGCGTGTAAATATGCCTGGCGTGTAGAAACAGGCTGCTGGCACCAATGGAAAAATACAGCAATGTCACATCAACCAGCCAGCCTATTGTGCTGTGTGATACAAAATAGCTTAGTGTAACAATCGGCAATAACAATACCAGCCAGGCTACAAGTCCGATGATGTGAAGTCGAACTGGCGAACTGTTTTTGTTCAGCTTAAGTTCGAGATGGCTTGCCAGCCAGCCAAAGCCCACTAGCGGGTGCCAGCGTTTTGGCTCACCCAGCCAGGCATCCAGCAGTACTGCCGCAATCACTGCTGTGGCAGTGCTGTATAAGGCTAGGTTGCCGGTTATGAAAATGGGATAATGGTCGAATGACATTCAAATCACTTATGGTTCAGGGCACTACGTCGGACGCGGGGAAAAGTACCCTTGTGGCGGCGCTGTGTCGCATATTGTATCGCAGAGGTGTGCATGTTGCGCCGTTCAAGCCGCAAAATATGGCGTTAAATTCTGCCGTTACGGTAGATGGCGGTGAAATCGGGCGTGCACAGGCGGTGCAGGCTTTTGCCTGTGGGCTGGAGCCGCACACCGATATGAACCCAGTGTTGCTGAAGCCCAACACAGATACAGGTTGTCAGGTAATTATCCACGGCAAGGCGGTTGGTAATCTGGAAGCTACTGGCTACCATGCTTATAAACCAACTGCGATGCGTGCAGTGTTGGCTTCATGGCAGCGATTGCAGTTGCAGTATGAATGCGTTGTGGTTGAAGGTGCCGGCAGCCCAGCCGAAATCAACCTGCGTGAAAATGACATTGCAAATATGGGCTTTGCCGAGGCGGTGGATTGCCCGGTGCTGTTGATTGCCGATATTGATAGAGGCGGTGTGTTTGCGCATATAGTCGGGACGCTGGCATTGCTATCTGAAAGTGAAAAATCACGTGTGGTTGGTTTTGTGATTAATCGATTTCGTGGAGATATTGCATTGCTGCAACCGGGGCTGGATTGGCTGGAGCAGGAAACTGGCAAGCCGGTACTAGGAGTGATTCCTTACCTGCATGGCATGCATATTGAAGCGGAAGATGCTGTGCCAAAAACTAGGGAAAATTCAAACCAAGTGTCTTGCGAAGGCGAGACGAGGCGGCAAGGAGCGAGTGAGGAAGGCAGTACAAATAGTACGGAGACGATTGAGCGACGCAGCCAACAAAGTATCGCTGATGCAAGGCGCTTGGTGGTAGTAGTGCCGGTATTGCCGCATATCTCGAACCACACTGATTTTGATGCGCTGCGCTTGCATCCGCAGGTGGATTTTCATTTCGTTAAAATAAATGAAGCAATCCCAGCAGCCGATTTAATCATATTGCCGGGCAGTAAAAATGTGCGTGGTGACCTTGCTTATTTGCGCGCGCATGGCTGGGAGCAGGTGTTGACTAAACACTTGCGTTACGACGGCAAGGTGCTGGGTATTTGCGGCGGTTTTCAGATGCTGGGGCGCTTGATTCATGATCCTTACGCCATAGAGGGTGAGGTTGGATCAAGTGCCGGTTTTGGCTGGCTGGATATGGAAACTACCCTGGAGCAAACCAAGCAGCTGAAGCAAGTCACCGCACAATTGGCTTTTGCTGAGGCCGCAGTGACTGGGTATGAAATACATATGGGTGTTAGCGTAGGCGATGCACTACACAAACCCGCGTTGTACGTCACAAATGAGTTGGCCAGCCGGCCTGAAGGCGCGATTTCTGCTGATAGTCAGGTGGCGGGTACTTATCTGCATGGGCTGTTTGACCATGCTCAATCATGCGCGGCCTGGTTACAATGGGCTGGCTTGCAAGTGCAGGAGCCATTTGATTACGAGAAATTAAGAAGTGATGAACTGGATCGGTTGGCTGACTGTGTAGAGCAGCATCTGGATTGGGATAAACTCACCCGCTATATTTAGCAGGCCAGTATACTGGCCTAAACTACTTTAATCAGCTGCCCCATACATTCAACCGTTTGTCCGGCACGGATCTTTGCAGTTCGGCGTGTTTCTATAGCGCCATCGACTTGAACAATGCTGTCAGATACCATCAGCTTACCTTGCCCGCCGCTATTGGCGATGCCCGCGAGTTTTAGCAGATTGCACAGTTCAATGAATTCGCCTTTTACTTCAAATGTGATGCTTTCCATATTTATCCTTTGAGTGTGAGTGGTAGTCCGGCGACAATAAAGCTGACTTTATCGGCCAGTTGTGCGATTGCCTGATTCAGCCTGCCTTGCTCATCCTGAAACTGGCGGTTGATCTCGCCCAGCGGCACAATGCCCATGCCCACTTCGTTACTTACAAGTAGAACTGTGCCTTGTAGCTTTGGTATAGCATCCAGCAGGGCTGCTCGTTCCACTTGCCAGCTTAAATTCTCTGGGCGGTCACAGTCAGGGCAAATGCACTGTGCGAGCCATAGGGTCAGGCAATCAACAATGACAACGCTGCCTACTTTTGCATGTTGCTGTAAAGCTAGCCCCAGATTAAACGATTGCTCTACTGTTTCCCAATGTGCAGGGCGTCTGACTTTGTGATGTTCAACGCGCTGGCCAAATTCTTTATCGTATATTTGCGCGGTAGCAATATAGGTAACAGGCAAACCGCTATCGATTGCCAGTTTCTCGGCAAATGCGCTTTTACCAGAGCGTGCCCCGCCTAAAATAAAGTGTACGTTACTCATTGGCGTTCCATTGATTTTCCATCACCATTTCAGCCAGAGGTTTGGCTTGTCGCCAACCTGTTTCAATCAGCATGGGTTCTTTATAAAAAGTGTTTACATGACCCAAACACAATATTGCGATTGGCTTCGCGCCGTTTGGTATTTGCAGTAAAGCACCGAGTTTAACCGGGTCAAAAATTGATACCCAGCCCATGCCTAAACCTTCCGCACGTGCAGCCAGCCACATGTTCTGAATCGCACAGCTGACAGAGGCAATATCCATTTCTGGCAAAGTCCTGCGCCCAAAAATTTGGCCTTCACGCTTATCGCACAAGGTAACAACCAATAGCTCGCCACAGTCCAATATACCTTCAACTTTCAGGCGTAGAAATTCCGCCATGCGCGTAGTGCTTTCATACTCACCGATGGCTTTTGCAGTATGAATGCGTTCTTCATCCACCAGCTGATGTATGCAGTTGCGGGTGTTTGCATCGGTAATTCTGATAAAGCGCCACGGCTGCATTAGCCCCACACTTGGTGCCTGATGTGCTGCCTGCAATATGCGGGTGAGCATTTCAGAGTCAACTGGCGTCGGCAGAAAGTGCCGCATGTCTCTGCGCTCGGCAATTACACGGTAAATAGCCGCCATGTCAGGTTCGGAGTAGCGATGCGGATTCATGCAGTATCACCCAGAAATAACTTTGCAGCCGCATCAGGGTTGGAGGCAAAGTAGAAATGCAGAAAACTGGCATGAATTGAGCCGTGCCGGTAAATGTTTTCTGTTTTACCAAAACGGGTCGCAATGCTGGTGATAGGATCTAGCGTAGTTTCAAAGCTGCCGTAATGGAAAGTATGCGCGCCTAGTTCGCCCTGCGGTAAGGTTGCCCTTAGCGAGCCTAAACCTTGCAGACGTTGATGAATCTGGCTGTTGCCCGGCAGTAAGCCAAAAGCGGTGCTGTTATCAATGCTTTCGGATAACGCCATCATGCCGCCACATTCGGCGAGTATAGGCTTGTTGGCATTAACAGCCGCATGCAAGGCGTTGCGCATAGCCGAGTTTTTGCGGATGGCGTCAAGGTGCAGCTCGGGGTAGCCACCGGGCAACCAATAGGCATCAGCTTCTGGTAAAGCCTGGTCGTACAGTGGAGAGAAGAATGCAAGTGATGCACCCATATCTGCCAGCCAATCCAGATTGGCCTGGTAGATAAAACAGAATGCTTCATCACGGGCGACAGCAACTGTTTTGCCAGCCAGTAATTTTTTTTGAGTTTGTTTTACCTGAGCATTAAAAACCACCGTTGGCGGTAAAGGTAGCGCTGATGAATCTGTCAGTGCTTTTGCCGCAGTTTCGATTTTTTGTTCCAAGTTGTTGATTTCACTTGCCCTAAACAGACCTAGATGGCGTTCCGGTAAGCTGAGCTGCTCATTTTTAGCTAATGCGCCAAACCAGCTTAGATGCTGCGGTAAACTTTCGCGCAGTAGTTTTGCATGTCCTTCGCTACCAACTTTATTCGCTAACACACCGGCGCCGACGAGAGCCGGTTGATATGCTAATAAACCGGAGGCTAGGGCGCCAAAAGTTTGTGCCATGCCGCTTGCATCTATAGTAATGATCACTGGCAAGCCAAAGTATACGGCGATGTCTGCGCTGGAAGGTGAGCCGTCATATAAGCCCATCACGCCTTCAACAATAATAAGGTCAGCATCTTGCGCTGCACGATAAAGCTGAGCTGCGCAGTCTGATTCGCCGCACATGGTAAAGTCCAGGTTGTAAACAGCGCGGCCAGTGGCTGCTTCAAGTATCATCGGGTCAAGAAAATCAGGGCCACACTTGAAGGCTTGCACGCGCAAGCCTTGGTTGCGCCATGCGCGAGCCAAAGCGGCGGTAATTAGCGTTTTCCCCTGCCCGGAGGCTGGTGCGGAAATAAGAACGGCAGGGCAGGTGATGGGGTTCATGCGGGATGCTTGTACAACGACTTACCACTCTATGCCGGGCATGGCCTGCACCCCGGCCTGAAAGGCGTGTTTAACCAAGTTGGCTTCGCTGACTGTGTCAGCCAGCTCAATAAGCGCAGGTGGTGCAGCACGACCGGTAATCACCACGTGCTGCATGGTCGGGCGGCTGTTGAGCGCTGCTGTGACTTCTTCAATCGTGACCCAGCCGTATTTAAGTGCGTAGGTAAATTCATCAAGAATTAGCAGGTTCACCGTTTCATCATGTAAATAACCACAAACCAGCTCCCATGCCTTGCGGGCGGTGGCCAAGTCCTGTTCCGGGTTTTGCGTTTCCCAAGTGAAGCCATCACCCATCACGTGCCAGTTTAGGTTTGGTGCATTGCGGAAAAAAGCTTCTTCACCAGAGTCCGAACGGCTTTTAACAAACTGCACTACCGCAGCTTTCATGCCATGACCCAGCGCGCGGGCAAGCAGGCCGAAAGCTGCAGTAGATTTACCTTTACCAATGCCGGTGTGAATTAGTATTAGACCCTTTGAAGTTTTGGCAGACTCTATCTTTGCATCAACCACCGCCTTTTTGCGCTGCATGCGCGCAAGGTGGCGGGTGTTTTTGTCGCTATCGTTCAAAATTATGCTTTGTTCTGGTTAGGCTTTAGCGCGATTAGCGCCGCTGGCAAGCGCAAATGCTACATGCACTACTAGTGCAACACCGAGCCAGAAGCCGAGGTTTTCCAGTTGATGCGGGAAGTATTTCATCAAGCGCTCGCCAAATACTGCGAGGGTAGGGTCTGCATAACGGCCGCCAAAGAAATAAAAGCCGCCGCTAGAGAACAATTCGCTCACTGTCGCTGCGATAGAAACACTGCCGATCAGCGGCAAAATTGCGCCGGTACTGAAACTGTAGTGTTTGGCAAACCAGCGACCAGCTAACCACATTACACCGTAAGCCGGTAATAAAAAGCCATAAGCCGGTGTTACGCAAAAACTGCTTACGCCGCCTACGGTAATTGCGGCGTAATCCAGACCTGCGCATAAGGCAAGCAATGCTGGAAATACCAGAGCGGGTCTTAAATATAACCCTGCCAGAAAAAACACAGCAAGAGATGCGCTTGGTAAATAATTGATGGAAGCAAAATGATGCCCGCGTGTAGTAATGACCAGCGCCGCAAGTATCAAGCCTATAATAATTTGATTGGTTTTAGAAAGCGTTAACATGGTAGGGGCAACCTCCGATAAATTCATAAAATGTTTGGTATAAGGGTTTGGGTAGTATTCTAACTTAAATGTGTTTCATAAGGTGGTGTCGTCCCCACCTTACTATTGTGATTGAACCATGCAGTTATGGTTTCATTTGATACCTTAACCCGATAAATATATTGCTACCTGCTGTGTTGTATGGAACAGAATTTGCCAGGTTTCCGGTGTAAGCAAGCACATAGTTTTTATCGAAAATGTTGTTTGCACGCGCTTCCAGTTTCCATTCCGGGTTGAGCCTGTAATTGGCTGTTAGGTTCATCAGTGCATAACCCTGCATCACTTTTGTGTTAGTGGCATTATTGTAACGGGTAGATGCTGCCGTCATTTCAGCACCCCACTGCAAGTTACCCCAATTGTGTAACAGATTGATTGCGCCGTAGCGATTGCTGCGACGGGTAAGTAATTGATCCGACTGCTCATCGCGTGGTGATTGCACGGTTAAGTTGCCACTCAATAATATTGCGTCTGTGATATTCCAGCTACTTTCCAATGTTGCACCCTGTATTTTGGCTTTACCTACGTTTACAGGACAGAAGCCTGCAAAAGTACAGCCGGCAGTTGTGGCACCGGAAAACTCAATCAGGTTTCTGATCCTGTTTTCAAAAACAGTTAAACCGGTATTCCATTCCTGGCCTGTATATTTAAGGCCGGCTTCCACATTGTCCGATTTTTCAGGACTTAAGTTTGGATCGCCAAAGTTAGGGTAATAAAGCTGGTTAAATGTAGGCGCCTTGAATGCTTTGCCATAATTGGCAGTTACACGCCATGCCGGGCTTAGGCGGTAACCATAGCCGGCGCCACCGGTGGTGTAATTGCCAAACTGGGAGTTGTGATCCTCGCGCAATGAAAGTTGTAATGAGTGACTGTCATGGTCAAGTAGATAGCTCGCTAGAAAACTGTCATTGTTGCGTTCTTTTTCGTATTTGGTTTTAACGTTGGTTTTGCTTTCTACATTTTGCTCAAGGCGGTCGTAGGCCAGCGTCAGTGTGCCTAAAGGTAAACTGAAATCATTTTGCCAGGTGATCTGTTTTTGTTCGGTGCGATACTCGCTAATCCCTTTGGGGTTGTAGCTGGAACTGGCAGGGTTGGTATTGGGCTTGTCGTGACTCTCCGAATCATCTATGCCCATTCCCAGCCTTAACGTGCTGTGCCAAAAATCAGTAAACTGATTTTTGCTGGTAAGCGCATAGCTTTGCAGGATCTGGTCGCCGTAATTATCGTAAGCATTGTCAAAATGACTACGCGCCTTACTTTCCAAAAATTGTAGGCCCAAACTGTGGCCCTGTTTCAAGGCTATATCCAGAAAAGCAGATGCACTTAGATTGCGATAACCATCATTATCTTTGTCATAAGCATTGTTACGGATGCGTTTGGCAGAGAAACTGTCAGTATCCAAGCTGCTTATATTAATGCCATAGCGCAAGCTGCCATAACCGCCACTGATACCAGCCTCAGCCGTTTTTGTGTCATAGCTGCCTAATCCAGCTGCTGCATTAATTAATGGCTTTTCAGAGTTGCCTTTGCGCGTAAAAATATGAATCACGCCGCCAATGGCATCAGAACCATAAAGGCTGGAGGCCGGACCACGCAGGATCTCGATTCTTTCTATCTGGGAAAGCGGAATGCTCTCATAAGATGTGGTGCCTAGTGTTGCAGAGTTTATGCGCAGGCCGTCTAACAGCGTTACCACATGCTGGTCATTGGTGCCGCGTAGAAATATGCTGCTTGCTGTGCCGGCGCCGCCATTGGCGACTATTTGTACGCCAGGTTGCGCACGCAATATATCAGTTAGTGAGCTGGCGCCTGCACGCTCGATGGCCTCTCTATCAATTACGGTAACATCACCTACCACGCTTGCGCGAGATTGCTGGACGCGTGAAGCTGTGACAATGACATTTTCCAGATTTATATTTTCAGCAGCTAACACTTGGTAGGTGCAGGTGAGGCCGATGAGGCCTGCGATCAGATTTTGATTCATGTAGTTTCCTTAGGTTACACGCGACCCCGCATGTAATTTAATAAAGGAAATACTGAAGGAGAAGAGAACTCAAACGAAAAAATGCTACTCGTTTTGCTACACCGTCACCCCGCGGTATTTCCAACTTTTGTTGCGAGGCCGGTCTCCGGGCTTGCGAGTTTTGGTTTTTTAACCTTACGGTTTGCGCCTTCCCAGACTTTAATTGTCCAGTGGCATGTTGCAAAAACGTATGAATAATCAAACTCACTTACCGTTGCGGGGGCAGCATAGGCATTGTTTTTTAGTTTTAAAAACGCACCTATTTCCCAGTTTCACCCATGTTTGTAGAAAACAAACTAGGCACCTGACAACTCTTAAATTATAACTTTTAATCGTAAATATGCTTTAAATATTTTTTGAACTTTTTTGTAAACTATTGTAATACTTTATAAAATCTGCGTTAGCTATTGACTACAATCATTTTTTTCAATTATAGTGGTCACATGGATGCAGACCTAAAAGCGCTGGAGCAGAAGTTATCTCACTTGATTTCATTGTGTAATGAACTACGCAATGAGAATGCTCAGCTACGTCTTGACCTGGATGCGGTGGAATCAGGTAGCGCGGTTCTAAAATCCAATATGGAAAAAGCCAGTGAGCGCATCGAAACTTTGATAGCCAGTCTTCCTTAAATCAGATTTAACATCATACTTTTGAGCACAAAATAATGAGTGAAATTAAAGGCGTAGACGTCAGTATCATGGGTCGGAATTTCACGGTATCATGTACCGAGGAAGAGCGTCCTGGTTTAATTAATGCCGTGAATTTTTTAGATAAAAAAATGCGCGATATTCGCGATAGCGGTAAAGTGATCGGTGTGGAGCGCATTGCAATTATGACAGCACTGAATCTGGCTCACGAATTGCTCAGCAGTAAAAGTGGTGATGTGGATGTGGGTGACATCAAGCGCAGAATCGCAATCATGCAGGATCAAATTGATCAAGCATGTGAGGCAAAATAAATATTAAATTGTTGTAAAAAGTACGCGTTAAAAGAGAGTAGAATCAATTCAATGGTTTTATCTTAAAGATAATTTAAGGTATTTCGTCAGGTTTCAAAGTTTGTTCTCTGCGGTTCGGTTTAGGCTAATAATTCCTTGAACTAGTTTATAGCATCGGTTTTGGTCATTCGAGTGTCTGTGTGAGCGCCTCTTGCAGGTGTACCTAATGCGCTCTAGGCTATTACCACTTGAGCCTTTTTGGTTCAGGATGCTGGCCTAGGCTGTTTCCGTGGAGAACTCCTCATTACATCCGCACTAAAGCAGATGTGCCATATGTACTTATCTTAGTGCGTGATATTTTAAATCTGCCAGGCTGACAATTTCCAGACACTTTTCATGGCAGGCTTCTAAAATCACTGGCGGTGCAAAGCCTGCTTCCGAAGCATCCAGCCAGCGTCTAGCGCATAGACACCAGCGGTTTCCGGCTTGTAAGCCAGCAAAACCATATTCCAGACGCGGCGTGCTTAGGTCATTGCCTTGCGAAATAGAAAACGCCAAAAACTCTTCTGTCATTTGCGCGCAAATGGTGTGGCTGCCGTTATCATCAATGCCAGTTTCACAACAACCGGTGCGGGTAAAACCGGTGATAGGGTCCAGGCTGCAAACTTGCAATGCTGTGCCAAGCACATTCTTCTGTTGTGGTTTGGTCATGGTCAAAATTCATTATTGATAGATTTGTTATAGATTATCATAAGCACATATTTTTAACTGGAAAACACAATGCGATATTGGTTAATGAAATCTGAACCAGCAGACGTCTCTATTGATGATTTGGCTGGGTTCCCGAATCAAACGGTAGATTGGTACGGCGTGCGCAATTATCAGGCAAGAAACTTTATGCGTGACCAGATGCAGGTAGGTGATGGCGTATTGTTTTATCACTCTAATTGCGACACGCCTGGCATTGCAGGTATTGCTGAAGTTTCTACGCTTGCATACCCAGATAGGTTGCAGTTTATAGAAGGCCATAAATATTATGACCCTAAAGCTACACCTGAAACTCCACGCTGGTTTAACGTGGATGTCAAACTGGTGCGTAAAACCAGGTTGTTGAGTTTAAAAGAGTTACGGGAAACCCCAGAACTTGCTAATTTGCGTATTTTGCAGCGGGGCAATCGTTTATCGATTACACCGGTAGACCCCAGAGACTGGGAAGTTATAATCAATAAGCTTAAATAAAAAATGGCTCCATTTGGAGCCATTTTTTGCCAAACCAGAATTATTTAGTTGCAATACTGCCCATTGCTTTAGGGTAGGTAACTACACCCCATGGCATATTTTTCACTTCAATCTGCTTTGTAACTTCAAGCTTTTCAGCGTCAATCACAAACACGGCATCTGATTTGCCGCAGGCTAATAAAATTTGCTTGTCATCAGGTGTGAATGAGAAATGCCAGCAGCGATTTCCGGTAGGAATGTCCTTAACTTTTTCATAGGTTTTGGCATTGAATACTTGCAATACTTTTTCTTTATTTGCTGCAACAAAGATATGTTCACCAGTATGATCGAAAGCGATGCCATAAGGTGTTTGGCCTGTTTCTACCGTACGTACAAAGTTAAAGTCTTTATCCAGCACCATGAATTTGTTGCCGTATTCCAATGTGGCAAGATAGGTATTGCCATCAGGTGAAACTTTAATGCCACGTGGACGATCACCATACTCATGCGTATGGATGGTTTTTAATAGCTCACCAGATTCAATGTTGTGCACAGTAACAGTGTTGTCAGCTTCATTGGTAATCACCAGTTTGCTACCATCAGCTGAGAACTCAATGCCTTCGGTTTCCGGGCCACCGGTAATCTCGCGTACTTTTTTACCGGCAATTAAATCAACCACCGCGATTTTTGCAGGGATTTTTTCTTCATCGTCATCATCTTCATTTTCAGCACCTGGTTTTGGCGGTGGGCCGCCTTTAGCGCTAGGTTCAGAAGAAACATAGGCAAAATTACCATTGATGCGAACAAATTCAGGGTTTTTGCCAACGGGAATTTGCTGTAGCACTTCGCCCGTTGCTGTATCTATTACAGAAAGGCTTTCATTTTCACGGGTTGCCACTACTAATTTCTTGCCATCATCAGTGACAGCCAAGCCACGCGGACCGACGGCTTTAACATCAAACTGCTTTACTACTTCCATCGTAGCAAGGTCAATCACGCTTACGCCAGCGTCTTGGCTGGTAACGTAGGCAAACCCAGCAGTAGTTGCTTCTGGCGCAGTCGGTTGTACATCTTCAGTTTTTTCTTTGCTGCAAGCAATGATACTGGTGATTAATGCCAGCAAAAGCAGGCTAGTGCGAGTTTTGCTAAAAGCAGGTGTAAGTTTCATTCAATACCTCCATAGTTATATCTGTAATTGCCATAAACAGATATTTTATAAGACTAAATTGTCATTCAAATAATTAAGCAAAAATTGTACTTGGCTTTTAAGTGTTTATTTATTCAAATAAAACAGAAAGTTAAATCTATCAATCTATATGTGTTGGCTAAAAGCAATCAACCACTCTGGCTGATTGCAACCAAGTTGGTTAACCTAAAAACAGCTTATAAGCTGGATTTTCAGTTTCATCCCAATAAGGATAGCCCAGCTTACTTAGGAAATCATAAAACTCTGATAGTTCATTTGGCGGCACTTGCATGCCTACCAGTACACGCCCAAAGTCGGCACCGTGATTGCGATAATGGAATAAGCTGATATTCCAATCATGCCCCATTGTGTCCAGAAACTTCATTAGTGCGCCAGGTGTTTCAGGGAATTCAAATCTGAATACTTTTTCATTTTCAGCTTGCGGTGCGTGCCCCCCCACCAGATGGCGCAGATGAAGTTTGGCAACTTCATTGTCGCTCAGGTCTATTGTTGGCAGGCCTTTGTTTTGTAAATCAGTCACCAGTTTTGATGACTCGGATGGATCTGCAACAGCGACACCCACGAAAATATGTGCATTATGCGGGTCAGAATAACGGTAGTTAAATTCGGTGATATTACGGCCACCCAGCAAACGGCAGAATGATTTGAATGCCCCGGGGTTTTCAGGAATGGTTACGGCTAACACGGCCTCACGTTTTTCACCGATTTCGGCACGTTCTGCGATGAAACGCAGGCGGTCAAAATTCATATTTGCCCCGGATGCGATAGCAACAAGCGTTTTGTTCTGAAGATTTTCACGGGCGGCATAGGCCTTAAGACCCGCTACAGCCAAGGCGCCTGCTGGCTCTAGAATGCTACGCGTATCTTCAAATACATCTTTAATTGCAGCGCAGATTGCATCGTTATCGACGATGATCATTTCATCTACATATTGTTGGCATAGCGCAAAAGTATGTTCGCCTACCTGTTTCACAGCGGCACCATCGGCAAATAAGCCGACTTGTTCTAACGTGACACGTTTACCTATTTTGAGTGATTCAGTCATGGCTTCAGCATCTTTTGCCTCTACGCCGATTACTTTGATTTCAGGGCGAACTGCTTTGATGTAAGCTGCTATGCCAGCGACTAAACCGCCGCCGCCAACGCAGCAGAAAATCGCATGAATCGGTTCCGGGTGTGCATTCAGGATTTCCATCGCAATCGTACCTTGACCGGCAATCACATCCGGGTCGTCATACGGGTGAACAAAGGTTAGGCCTTCACTTTTTTCCAGCTCTAGCGAGTGCGTATAAGCATCGGAATAACTGTCACCAAATAACACTACTTCAGCTCCGCGACTTTTGACGGCATCGATTTTAATTTGCGGTGTAGTGGTTGGCATCACAATCACTGCGCGACAGTTAAGTTTTTGGGCGCTAAGTGCAACGCCTTGCGCGTGATTGCCGGCTGAGGCAGCAATCACGCCTTTCGCCAGCGCTTCGGCTGGCAAACTTGCCATTTTGTTGTAAGCACCACGTATCTTGAAAGAGAATACCGGCTGCATATCTTCGCGTTTTAACAGTACATTGTTTTTAATGCGCTTCGATAGGTTGATTTGCAGCTCTAATGGCGTGACCTTTGCCACGTCATAAACGTGTGAGTTTTGTATTTTTTCTAAATAATTTTGTGCGGTATCTGTAGGCATGCGTTATTTCTAAAATTGGGCTGGGTTTCTAAAACGGACTAGTGCAGTGTATAGTACTAGATTGGATTGATTTATATAACTCGTATTATAAAGAATTTGCAAGGACTTGACTCAAAATGGCATACACACAAGACGAATTAAAACAACAGGTAGCAAAAGCAGCAGTTGAATATGTAAAAGGTGGCATTATCGGTGTGGGCACAGGCTCAACCGCCAACTTTTTTATTGAAGAGCTCGCCAAAGTAAAACACAAGATCGACGGCGCGGTTGCCAGCTCAGAAGCAACCGCGGCACGTCTGCGTGGTCACGGTATTGAAGTATTTGACCTGAACAGCGTAGACAGCTTGGATATTTACGTGGATGGTGCTGATGAAATCACCGAGCACATGCATATGCTTAAAGGCGGCGGCGGTGCTTTGACGCGTGAAAAAATCGTGGCTGCGGTGGCAAAGCAATTTATCTGTATCTGTGACGCCAGCAAATACGTGCCGGTGCTGGGTAAGTTCCCGTTGCCGGTAGAAGTACTGCCTATGGCAAAAAGTCATGTAGCGCGTGAACTGGTTAAGTTGGGTGGACAGCCACAATTGCGTGATTTCACTACGGACAATGGCAACCTGATTTTGGATGTGCATGGCTTAACTATTACTGACCCGGTAGCGATGGAAACGAAAATCAATCAGATCGTTGGTGTAGTAACTAATGGTTTATTTGCTGCTCGTCCAGCCAATGTGTTGCTATTGGCAACACCAGAAGGCGTTAAAACCTATAAAAAATAAACGCTAAATGTGCGTTGTAATAATTTTGTCACATTAGCTGCCTAAGATAGCGTACTAATTAACAGTGGATAAATAACATGCATTCTGAACATACCTTTAAGCAATATGACGCTGAATTGGAAGCGCTGCGTGGAAAAGTGCTGGAAATGGGCGGCTTGGTAGAGCAGCAAATCATTCAGGCACTGGAGGCGCTAGTTAAGCTGGATCCAAATCTGGCAAAAGAAGTGATGGATAATGACCATCGCGTTAATGCGCTGGAAGTGCAGATTGATGAAGACTGTAGCCATATCATTGCACGCCGTCAGCCAACTGCGGGCGACCTGCGTATGGTGATGATGATTGTAAAAACCATTACCGACCTTGAGCGTATCGGTGACGAAGCAACCAAGATCGCACGTACGGCACAAAAAATCTTTGATGAAGACCGTATGTATAAACCACGCTTTAATGAGATTAAGGCGATGGTGGCATTGGTACGCGAAATGTTGAGCACTTCACTGGATGGTTTTGCGCGTCTCGATGTAAGTAAAACTGTTGAGGTGGCAAGACAGGACGAGCAGGTTGATGAGCAGTTCCGTGCAGCGATGCGTCAATTGATTACGTTTATGTTGGAAGATCCACGCACTATCTCAATGTCACTGGAAGTTCTGTTCGTGGCAAAGGCGATTGAGCGTATTGGTGATCATGCTAAAAACATCGCAGAATATGTGGTGTATATGGTTAAAGGTAAAGACGTACGTCACACTTCAGTGCAAGAGATGGAACGCGAGACATTCCAGTCCTGATTGAAGGTTTTGAGCTAATAAAAAAGCGCCGGGTTCGGCGCTTTTTTATTTTAGTGTGATTGTGAATCAGCTCTTGGGCGGTACATAACCACTCGCAGTATCTGCACCATCACCAAAAAAGTATTTTTCAGTTTGTTCGGTTAAATATTTGCGTGCTGATGGATCAGCCAAACTCAGGCGATTTTCATTCACCAGCATGGTTTGTTGTTTTAACCAGACTGCCCAAGCCTCTTTAGAGACATTGGCATAGATGCGCTTGCCAAGTTCGCCCGGGTACGGAGGAAAGTCCATGCCTTCTGCTTCTTTGCCTAATTTAATACAATTTACGATACGTGCCATGATGAACCCTATTAAATTCGTGATTGAATACGTAAGGTGTAATGATAGCGCATGTTAAAATCTGCAGACTAAGAATTATCATTAATATATTTTTTTAGATTTTGTACTTCTGACTAATTGAAAGCATGCAATGCAGACTCCTGACAATAACCAGCCAACGGACGCTCATCAAGCGCCACCATCTAAACATTTAGCTACAAGCCCATTTAAGGGTAAAACCGGCATTCGCCGCCTGATTAATGCTTTTGGTTATTCATTGCAAGGTTTCAGTGCGGCTTTTAAGCATGAGGATGCTTTTCGGCAAGAAGTGTTTTTGGCGGTTGTATTAATTCCGCTGGCAGTTTATATGGGTCAAAGCGCAGTAGAACAGGCGCTGATGATTGCCAGCGTACTGCTGGTTTTAATTGTTGAATTGCTGAACTCTGCGATCGAAGCTGCGGTTGATCACACTTCTACCGAACGCCACCCGTTGGCAAAGCAGGCGAAAGATATTGGCAGTGCAGCCGTGTTTATCGCGCTGATAATCGTGGCGGTGGTTTGGGGTTTGGTGCTGTTGGGTTAATAACTATTGATACGGCATTGTATATTTGAGAGTTCGTTCGCATTTTTACCAGCTCAATGTGAACGAACTCATGCGCTTCGACTGTCTAGCAAGCTTACAGTTCAGCACGGTTATCAAGTTTAGAAATCAGCACGTAGCCCAAGTGATAAAGCGCGTGCGGCTTGAGGGGCAACATCCTTTAGAAATGAGGCGTGTTCCCGAATTTCCTGATCAAGCAGGTTGCTGGCTTTTGCAAATACCTCTAAATTAAGCTTGGTAGGTAGCTTGTATGTTAGCAATGCACTTACATTTGTGTAGCTGTCAGTTGCCAGTTCATTTGCCGCGGTGCGGTCTTGCTTGAATGCATGCAGCATATCAATTCTGGCACCCCAACTGTTTTTTTGATAATGCAAACCGGCACCTAATCGTAATGGTGCAATGCGCGGTAACGGGTCGCCATTATCACGGTTGGTTGCACGCACATAGTCACCACGTAGCGTCAAATCCAGATTATCAATCAGGTTGAACCTGCTATCAGCTTCCAGCCCACTGAAGGCGGCGGTAAAGGATGAAAACTGTGCAATAGGCAGGTTAGAACCAGCATCCACTTTTCCAGTATTCAATAAGCCCAAAAAGCTGCTGAATCTAGTGTAATAAGCACCAAAATTAAAACTGTTTTTGCTGTCTTTCCAGCGCAACTGTGCGTCAATGCCATTAGAGCGTTCTTTATCAAAATTACTGTTACCTACTTCAAACTGCCCGGTGGCTAAATGTGCGCCGTTGGCATACAGCTCAAAGTAGCTGGGCGCACGCTCGTTATGTGACAGGTTGGTGGCTAGCGCCCAGTTAGTGTTGAAGGTATAAAGACCGCCTAGAGCATAGCTGGCTGGATTAAAACTATTGTCCTGCGCGGAACCAAACTTTACATCGGCTTTTGAGTCTACTGCAACATGCTCTACGCGACCACCCAAACTTAATTTTAAGCGGTCTAATGGCAATTCTTCATATACATATAATCCATGGTTTTGTGTATGCACTGCCGGCACAAAGGCTTCATCACCCAATGCTTCAAAATTTGTATTTTGAAACTGCAAACCTACTACGCCCTTTAGTTTACCAATATTGGCGTGTCCTGCTTCAAAGCTACCTTCCATGCCGCGGTTTTTGAACGTGGTACCAACGACACCATTATCAATCTCCTGATGCTGATAATCTGTGTGCGCCAGCTTGAATCTTACCCGTTCGACAATCGTGCCTAATTCTTTAAACTCACTGGCAAGGTCCCAGCGGTCGCTCTGCATATCAGCGCGTACAGTTGGCTCGGCTACTGTACCGTAGTTGTTTCTGAAGCCTGAGTATGAGATGCCTGCGTAACCGTTATCAAACGTGAGCGAGGCGCCTAAAGCGCCACCTTCACCACTGGCATTACTGTTTACAAGTCTGTCACGGTTCTCACGCGCAGTGCCATCAGCCCTGTTTTTGCGGCTGGATACTGCAAATCCCGGGATGTCCAGATCGCTGGTTTTTCGTGTATAGGCATCAGCATGAATTGCAATTTTCCCATTGCCTACGTCGGCAACTCCGGCCAGGTTGTTCTGGCTATCTGCACCGCCAATGCTACCTTCTGCACGGCCGGTAATGCCTTCCAGTTTTTCTGTTGGAATCCGGTGATCAATCGCATTAACCACACCACCAATGGCACTGCCACCATAAAGTAAAGCTGCCGGACCACGAATAACTTCTATTTGTTCAATGACCAGCGGGTCTAGGGATACTGCATGGTCAAAGCTCAAGCTGGATGCGTCTAAAATACCTATGCCATTTTGCATGATGCGCACACGCTCAGCATCCATCCCGCGGATAACCGGGCGGGAGGAGTTAGGGCCAAAACTCGTGGCGCTGACGCCAGGAATGCCATTGAGTGTATCGCCAAGCGTGCTTTCGCGTTTAAGTGATAATTCACGCCCGCTTAATATCGAAATTGGCACAACGAGTTCATCTGTACTTACGCCTAACGGATTGCCGGTTACAGCTACAGAAGGTAGGTTAATTGCAGTGCCGGCATCTGCAGCGATGGTTTGATTGGCAAATAAAGCTGCCATAACAACTAATAAAGGTTTAAACGCAAATGCTTCAAGCATTCGCGGATCTAGGCTGTAATTCATGGGGAGACCTCAAAAATAAAAGCAAACGGCCAACAAAATTGTTGGGACGTAATTAACTGTCTGTTAAATGCTTGTTATTTGAGGCGGGGCGCGCGCCGCGTAGGCGGTATTAAGATAAGGTTGAAAACTGAAAAAATGACTTGATGTCGCTGTTAAGCTGGTATTGATTACAGGAATTACAAAAGCTGATAACGCTAGTCCGCTTGCTACTTCTGCATAGCTGATACATTGTGCGCATTGTTCGGCAGGTGAGTTTTTATCCTGTTGACTATGCTGTATCTTGTCAGTTAAATGACTGATTTCATGCGTAGCAACGCCTACTTGCGTGAAAGCAAATAAGAAAATTAACGCTAAATGAGTGGCAAAACGTTGCAGCATGGCGTGAATTCTAACAGATTTTTTTAAAATCTGGATTAAACTAAAATGGCCGTCAGGGCGGCCATTTTAGTCAAAGCTAGAAATCTTGCAATTAAGCAAAATTAGCTGATGCAAAATCCCAGTTAGCTAAAGAAGCCAGAAATACTTCAACGAATTTAGCGCGTGCGTTGCGGTAGTCGATGTAATAAGCGTGTTCCCATACGTCGATAGTCAGCAGTGCTTTGTCGCCAGTGGTCAATGGTGTGCCGGCAGGGCCCATGTTAACTATGTCTACTGAACCGTCAGCTTTTTTAACCAACCATGTCCAGCCGGAACCGAAGTTGCCAACAGCTGAAGCCTGGAATGCTTTTTTGAATTCGTCGAATGAACCCCATTTAGCGTTGATAGCATCTGCTAATGCACCAGTAGGTGCGCCACCGCCGCTTGGCTTCAAGCAGCTCCAGAAGAAAGTATGGTTCCACACTTGAGCAGAGTTGTTGTAGATGCCGCCAGCAGATTTTTTAACGATTTCTTCCAGGCTTGAATTTTCAAACTCAGTACCTTTAATCAGGTTGTTAAGGTTGGTTACGTAAGTTTGGTGATGTTTGCCGTAGTGGTATTCAAAAGTTTCTTCTGAGATATGTGGCACTAAGGCGTTTTTCGCATAAGGCAATGCAGGTAATTGATGTTCCATGATAGTCCTCTTGATTCGTATTTTAGGGGTGAATGGTTAATCTGGCATTATAACAGGGTATTTTAGTCAAGTATTATTGCAAATCAAGCTATTTTTTTCTGGCTCTGGGGTGTGCTGCATCATAGATTTTAGCCAGATGCTGAAAGTCGAGGTGCGTGTAGACCTGTGTGGTACTGATGTTGGCGTGTCCCAGCATTTCCTGCACCGCACGTAAGTCCTGGCTGGATTGCAATACATGCGTGGCAAAGCTGTGCCGCAGCAGGTGCGGGTGCATATCGGTATTGATGCCTTGTTTAATCGCCCAGGTTTTTACGCGGTACTGCACCGCACGGGGGGTGACTCTGTGGCCTTGCTGTGTGACAAAGACGGCATTTTTGTTTTTATCGTCAATTTTGATATCGGTACGTTGCTGTAGCCAGATTTGCAGCGCATTTGCCGCCTGGCTACCCAATGGCACGATGCGGGTTTTATTACCTTTACCGGTGACGGTGACTGTACCTTCACTAAAGTCCAGCATGTCTATGTCCAGATTTACCAGTTCTGCTAAACGTAAGCCAGATGAGTAAAATAGTTCCAGAATGGCATGGTCTCTAACCTCTAATAATCCATCCCCCTGAATATCGACAAATTTAACTGCCTGATCTACAGAGAGCGCCTGCGGTAAGGTTTTTGCAGACTTTGGCGCGCGCAGGCCTATTACCGGATTTTGTGTAAAGCCTTGGTGCTGAATTAAATAATCGTAAAAACCGCGCCATGCGGAGAGTGCGCGTGCGATGCTTTTGCTACTCAAGCCACGTCCATGCAGGCTAGCGATAAAACGCCTTATTTGCTGGGTGTTTATTGTTTTTAAATCTGCATGTTCCGTGAGAGATTCCAGCAGTGCAAGGTCGCGGGAATAGCTCTTGCACGTCAGTGCACTTAGCCCGCGCTCAAAAGTGAGATGTTGAATGTAGTTGTCCAGATAGAGCAATGTACACTCCGTGGGCTAAATTGAACGTCAAAGATTTAACGTAAATAGATGATTCAGCAGTGCTACTGCCACCAATTCGCCGATACGTTCAAGATAATGTGTGCCCATGTCGGTTTTGAAGTGCTGTGCATCCTCTGCGCCTAGAATCAGTACGCCAAAAGCATGCTGATCAGCTGCATTCTTGTAAAGTGGAATAAACGCAAATGACTGCAAGTTATTATCCAATAAGTTGCCTGCGACTTCCGGTTTGCTACCGCAGTGTGGTTGCTTCAGGGAAATCACCCAGTCATTAAACTCATCGCTCACATGCGTAAAAATCGCGTCATTTATAATTGCACTGTTGCTGGGTTTTACCCAAATGCGTATCTGCGATTGTGTAACATTGAAGTCAGATTGCAGGGTTTCGCCGATGAGTTTCTGCAACGCGCTGAAGCTCTGGTGATTGAGTAGGTTCAGGCAGAATTTATGTACTTTAGCGCTGGTTACTTCATTCTCTTCTGCATTGCTGATCATCTGATCCATCAAGGATTCCAGTACGCGAATTTTGTCGCGTTGCGCCAGCTGCTGGCGTTCTGCCAGTGAAATCACGCCGTTACCATGCGGGCTAGGCAGTGTAATTTCAGCCAGAAGTTTTGCATGCTGTTCAAAGAAATTGGGATGACTCTGTAAGTAATTTTTAACTTGTTCGGCAGAAATCTCTGTTTGCGCAGTTTGACTGTCTTGTTGGTGAGTTGTCATGGTTGGAATACTTTCATAAGTGCATGGATTTAATTAACTCAGACTAAATTTATTTCACCGCTAAATACTGCTACTGCCGGGCCTGTCATCATCACTGGGCTGTTGCCGCCTTGCCATGCGATGTTTAGTTCACCGCCGCGTGCGCTAACGCGTACTGGTGATTGTAACCGCCCGCGTTGGATACCAGCCACTACGGCGGCACAGGCACCGGTACCGCAGGCCAGTGTTTCACCGGTGCCGCGTTCGAATACTCTTAGTTTGATGTGGTGCGTATCAATAATCTGCATAAAGCCCGCGTTTACACGCGCTGGAAAACGTGGATGCACTTCAATTTGACTGCCGAGGGTCGCGACGGGTGCGGTTTCAACATCATCTACAATTTGCACAGCATGAGGATTGCCCATGGAAACCGCAGAAATTTCTATTTGCTGGTTAGCAACGTCAAGCCAGTAAGTGTTAGCGACAGCGTCCGCAACAAACGGAATTTGCTCCGGTTTAAATCGAGGCGCGCCCATGTTGACCGTGACCAAACCGTTGTTTTCTAATTTGGGTGTGATGATACCGCTTGCGGTCTCAACGCTGATCTCACGTTTATCGGTTAGATGCTGGTCAGCTACAAAGCGTACAAAGCATCGTGCGCCATTGCCGCATTGGGCAACTTCGCTGCCATCCGCATTAAAAATGCGGTATTTAAAATCAGCAACATTGGAAGTTTCAACCAGTAACAGTTGATCAAAGCCTATACCGAATTGACGGTGAGCCAGCATTTTAATTTGTTCAGGTGTTAATTGAATATGCTGATTGATGCCATCAATGACAATAAAGTCATTGCCGGCGCCTTGCATCTTGGTAAAGCGGATAGTGTGTGTCATTTGCTTATTGTATGAGAAATTGCGCTAGATGTAGCGTACATCCTTGGATTTTAACAATTTAATTTTTTTGCTGTGCGTGGTTTACTTCTTTAACTAAGGTCTACTTCGTGTACAATTCGCTTTCTTCAATACTTGCTTTAGCCTTTAGTAAGTATTTTTCTTAACTTTTAATTTCAAGGCAATCAATGAGCGAATATCTTTTTACATCAGAATCTGTTTCTGAAGGACACCCGGACAAATTAGCTGATCAAGTATCAGACAGCATCCTGGATGCTATTTTAACCCAAGACCCTACTGCACGTGTAGCAGCAGAAACATTAGCCAATACCGGTTTGATCGTATTGGCGGGCGAAATCACCACCACAGCCAATGTTGATTACATCAAAGTAGCGCGTGACGCGATTAAACGCATTGGCTACGATAATACCGATTATGGTATTGATTACAAAGGTTGTGCGGTTTTAGTGGCATACGACAAACAATCTCCAGATATCGCACAAGGTGTTGACGGTGCACATGATGATCCGCTGGATCAAGGCGCTGGCGACCAAGGCCTGATGTTCGGCTATGCTGTAGACGAAACACCGCAATTAATGCCATTGCCAATCTGGTTGAGCCATCGTTTAATGGAGCGTCAGGCACAATTACGTAAAGATGGCCGTTTGCCATGGCTGCGTCCGGATGCAAAATCACAGGTGACGGTGCAGTACGTAGATGGTAAGCCTTATAAAATCGATACCGTAGTTGTTTCTACACAACATGCACCAGAGATGACTTTGGAGCAAGTGCGCGAAGCAACCATTGAAGAAATCATCAAACCAGTATTGCCTAGCGAACTGATTAAAGGCGACATCAAGTTTCTGGTGAACCCAACCGGTCGCTTTGTAATCGGTGGTCCACAAGGCGATTGCGGCTTAACTGGCCGCAAGATTATTGTAGATACTTACGGCGGTGCAGCTCCACATGGCGGCGGTGCGTTCTCTGGTAAAGACCCTTCCAAAGTTGACCGCAGCGCTGCCTATGCCGGTCGCTATGTGGCTAAAAACATTGTTGCTGCCGGTCTGGCAACACGCTGCCTGGTACAGGTTAGCTACGCGATTGGCGTTGCAAAACCAACTTCTGTGATGGTGGAAACTTATGGTACAGGCAAGGTATCGAACGAAGTGCTGACACAGTTAGTACTTGAGCATTTTGACTTGCGTCCTAAAGGCATTGTGAAGATGCTTGATCTGCTGCGTCCTATCTACAGTAAAACCGCTGCTTATGGTCACTTTGGCCGTGATGAGCCAGAGTTCACTTGGGAAGCTACAGACAAAGCTGCTGCGTTACGCGCTGCTGCTGGCTTGTAATGTAAGGCCAGAATGAATATTTAAGGGTTAAGAATCCTTTTATATTCATTCTGTTGCGGTATTGTACTTAAAACAATATCGCGTATAATCCACGACCACTTCTGAGGGGCGTTGCGAGAGCTGTCTTTTTGTACAGTCTCCTAGGCTCAGAAAATGTTTTAAACGACGCTCACCAATATTAACCGTGCCGGGCACGGGATACGGGTGAGATAAGTTTATATCTCTGTTATTTTATTCCCCATTCCCCCCGGTCACACAATTCAAGGAAATTAAAATGAATACTGTGACTGAATCTAAAGATTACGTCGTTGCTGACATTAACCTGGCAGCTTTTGGCCGTAAAGAAATCGCCATTGCTGAAACTGAAATGCCGGGTTTAATGGCGATCCGCCAGGAATATGCAAAAGCGCAACCGCTTAAAGGCGCCCGCATCACTGGCAGCCTGCATATGACGATTCAAACCGCTGTGCTGATTGAGACGCTTAAAGACCTGGGTGCAGAAGTGCGCTGGGCATCATGCAATATCTACTCAACACAAGACCATGCTGCTGCTGCGATTGCTGCCGGTGGCACACCGGTATTTGCGATTAAAGGCGAAACGCTGACCGAATACTGGGATTACACCCACCGTATTTTTGAGTGGACTGACGGTGGCTATTCAAACATGATTCTGGATGATGGCGGCGATGCAACATTGTTGTTACATCTGGGTACGCGTGCAGAAAAAGATTTATCTCTGATTGCAAACCCGACTTCAGAAGAAGAGACCTGTCTGTTTGCGGCTATCAAGGCAAAATTGCAGCAAGACCCAACATGGTACTCAACACGTTTGGCGCAGATTATAGGCGTAACCGAGGAAACCACGACCGGCGTACATCGTCTGTATCAAATGCACAAAGAAGGCAAACTGGCTTTCCCTGCGATTAACGTTAACGACTCAGTGACTAAGTCTAAATTCGATAACTTGTATGGCTGCCGTGAATCATTGGTTGATGCAATCAAGCGTGCAACTGATGTGATGGTTGCAGGTAAAATTGCTGTGGTAGCAGGTTACGGTGATGTAGGTAAAGGTTCAGCTCAAGCGTTGCGCGCACTTTCAGCACAAGTTTGGGTAACAGAAATTGACCCGATCTGTGCATTACAGGCGGCGATGGAAGGTTACCGTGTAGTAACTATGGAGTATGCAGCTGCACATGGTGATATTTTTGTTACAGCAACAGGTAACTATCATGTGATTACGCATGACCACATGGCGAAAATGAAAGATCAGGCGATAGTGTGCAACATCGGTCACTTTGACAATGAAATTGACGTAGCATCACTTGAAAAATACGAGTGGGATGAAATCAAACCACAAGTTGACCACGTGGTTTTCCCTGATGGTAAGAAAATTATTCTGCTGGCAAAAGGTCGCTTGGTTAATCTGGGTTGTGGTACCGGTCACCCAAGCTATGTAATGAGCTCATCATTTGCTAACCAGACTATCGCGCAAATCGAGCTGTTCACGCAAACTGCTAATTACCCAGTGGGCGTTTACACATTGCCTAAGCATCTGGACGAAAAAGTTGCCGTGTTGCAGTTGAAAAAACTGAATGCGCAGTTATCTACATTAACCGATGAGCAGGCAGCTTATATTGGTGTGCAGAAACAAGGCCCATTCAAGCCAGATACCTATCGCTATTAATTTAGCGTTAAACTAACAGTAACAAGGATAGCCACATGAAACTTTTATTGGTTTGGTTATTAAATGCACTCGCATTACTGGCGGTGGCGTATTTAGTGCCGGGTATTCATGTGGCAGGTTTTACTGCGGCGTTAGTTGCAGCATTTGTCATTGGCTTGGTGAACATGTTCATCAGGCCAATTTTGGTACTGCTCACGTTACCGATTACTTTGTTAACCTTAGGCTTGTTTATTCTAGTGATAAATGGCGTATTGTTTTACTTTGTAGGTAACTGGATTCAAGGTTTTGAAGTCAGGACAATCGTCGCTGGTATTATTGGTGCGCTGGCTTATAGTGTGTTGTCATGGATATTATCCACGTTGGTTGTTGATAACAAATAAATGAAAATGAATTGAATATGGAAACTCCCAAAGAAAAATTCTCCAAAGAAAAGTTACAGTTCAGTTTTGAGTTTTTTCCGCCCAAAACAGCTGAGGGCGTGGATAAATTGCGTGAAGCTCGCAAGGAGCTGGCAAAATTCAATCCTGAGTTTTTCTCGGTAACTTTTGGTGCCGGGGGTTCTACGCGTGACCGAACATTGGAAACTGTACTTGAAATTCAGCGCGAGGGCTTTCAGGCTGCGCCGCATATTTCCTGTATTTCATCCAGCAAATCGGAGATTCGTGATTTGCTGCATACCTATCAGACGCAAGGCATCAAACGTCTGGTAGCCTTGCGTGGTGACGTGCCTTCCGGTGAAGTAAGTGCCGGAGATTTTCGTTATGCGGCTGAACTGGTTGAGTTCATTCGTGCTGAAACCGGGAATCATTTCTATATTGAAGTTGCCGCATATCCTGAGTTTCATCCAGAAGCTAAAACGCCAACAGCGGATTTGCTTAATTTAAAACGTAAAATGGATGCGGGTGCTAACTCTGCAATTACCCAGTATTTTTACAATGCGGATGCTTATTTCAGGTTTGTTGACCAGTGCGTGGCGTTGGGTATTACGATGCCAATTGTCCCTGGTATCATGCCGATTAATAACATCACGCAATTAGCACGTTTCTCCAGTATTTGCGGTGCAGAAATACCGCGCTGGCTGAAAATGCGCCTGGAAGAATATGGCGATGACATGGCATCGCTGCGTGCGTTGGGTGTAGATGTGGTCAGTGAGTTGTGTGAAACATTAATTGCCTGTGGCGTACCTAGCTTGCATTTCTATACATTAAATCAGTCCGCAACAATCAGTACTATCATCAATAATATCAAGAGGTAGTTTCTAGTTATTATCAGTTAAAAAACCCGACCTGCATTTAGTGCATGGTCGGTTTTTCTTTATTCAACAGTACGTCTTCTATAAACAGATACTCTTTGGTTTTATCTGGACCGGTTTTACTTGCACCCCAGGTAGTCATCAGTACTATCCAGCGCATCTCCTCAATGCTGATTTCGGATTGAGGCAGGCTCATTGCCAGTTCTAACACCAACTCACGCTGTGCTGAGTTGAGGATCTTTGCATCGACTAGAAATAGAATAAAGCCGATACTTTCGCCGGAGATTTTTTTGAGTTCCTGTTCTGTGAAAATACGGGTGTTGGCATGCTGTGCTTGATTGAATAATTCTGGTTTTTCAACGGATGACTCCAGCTGATTAAACCAGTTAAATGCGCCGATAATGTCTTCTTCGTCAAAGCCTGCGGCTGACAGCTCTCTTGATAGTGTGCTGTCGTCAGGTCTGAACTGTGTGTCAATGTAGTTTTCGAACATATAAACCAGTACTTCAAACATGATGTTTATCCTTTAAATTATTGGTAACTTTAAGTGAGATGGTTTATGCAAATTTCTGGAATAAAAAACTACATAATTTTCTGGTATTGACCTCCTGTCAGCGTGGCAATTTTGCCTTCAAGTTCAAGTAACATTAGCATGGATGAAACCTCGCTTACCGTCAAGCCACTTAGCACAACTATATTTTCCAAAGTTATCGGGTCAAAGCCTATGGTGCTGAGGATGGCGTTGCTTAATGAGCCTTCACCGTCTGCCTGGTTGTCTGGATTGTTACTTCTCGCATTGTTAGCCAGTATGGAGCCTAAGTTTAGTTCTTCCACAATATCCTGTAAGCAGTCCACTAATTTTGCGCCTTGTTTAATCAGTTGATGACAACCTTTGGACATCGGTGAGTGTATAGAGCCTGGGATGGCAAATACTTCACGTCCCTGTTCGGTTGCTAGTCTGGCTGTAATCTGTGAGCCACTTTGTAAGTTGGCTTCAACCACCAGACAGCCCAGACTCAAGCCGCTGATAATACGATTGCGTTTGGGAAAATTTTGCGGTTTAGAAGGTGTGCCTAAGTCAAACTCCGAAATAATCAGGCCATGTTCTGCAATCTGATGTGCAAGTTCACGGTGCTTGGCCGGGTAAACAATGTCCATCCCAGTACCTACTACGGCAATAGTCTGGCCATTTGCCTTGAGTGCGCCACGGTGTGCTGCGCCATCAATGCCAAGGGCTAGACCGCTGACGATACATAAGCCGTAAGCGCTTAGATCGGAAGCAAATGCCTCAGCATTTTTCTCGCCCTGTACCGAAGCGCTGCGACTACCTACAATGGCAATGCCAGGTTGGTTTAATAATGCCAGGTTACCTTTGGCATATAGAAAAGGTGGAGGGTCGGCAATTTCCAGTAAGGATTTTGGATATTCCGTGTCTGCAAGTGTAACCAGATGGTTATTGTCTTGTGAGAGCCATTGCCTAGCTTGTGCTAGTGATTCGAGATTATAGCCGCGGTTAATTTCGCTAGCGATGCCATCACTGACGATTTCACTCAATTGCTTGAAACTGGCGGTGTAGATGTTGCTGGGGCTGCCAAAGGCTTTCAGCAGCTGGCAGAAGGTTTGTGATCCTATTCCTGAAATTTTGCCTAGGCTAATCCACAGTAATTTCTCTTCAATGTCTTTACTGTGGTCAGGCATGATAAAAAATCAAGGTGTTTGTACAGCATCTTTAGTGTTGATTGGTTCTGTTGCCTGCATGACCAAACCATAAGAAATGCGATCAAATACGCGGAACACCATGAGTAGGCCCACACGTTCATCCGGCAATTTAATCATGCCTGGCTCAAGTACCAGACCTTCATTTTTTTCAGGTTTTTTCTCAAAGTTTACTATCGGTTTGCCATTAGTATCCTTTGAAACCTCAAAGTTAAGTTCTTTGAGGTTGGACTTAGTGTTGGATTTGTTACGTGATTTCTTTTCAGCTTCCATATCGAATTCAGGGTCTTTAATAACTCGACCATAACGGCTGATTGCCAGCACATGGCCAATTTCTATACCATCATTAGTGCCGCGATTAATAGCCACAATGCTTTCAGGGCCGGCTTCTGCCAAGCCGCCGTGGATTTTGATGATACGGCCCTTAACGTCCGTTTCAGGTGCATGTGGAACGAAATTGGTGATAGCTTCATCGCCAGCAGGTACCAATCTGTCTTTAACAAAGATTTCTTCTTTAGCTTTTGTGATGTTGGCAGATGCAGGTTCGCCATACTTGGCAATTCTTGCATCGCCCAAATAAGTGGCCTCTACGCCTAAAACTTCATTGGTATCCGGGTCGACAAGATTTTCGTCTGGCCTGTAAACGAACCAGTTCAGACCGTCTTCTTCTTCGATTTTATTGATATAAATTTTTGCACCCGGGCTAAGTACGACCCGATTGTCCTGACCCGCAATAATTCTCGGAGAATTTTCTAACTGGTCTTTTTCAATCACCAGCGGGCGATTCAAGAAAGGTGCAATCACATTAAGCGGGATAGTGGAAATAGCCGTTTTGTCTAGTGGTTCTACAACGACGCCGGGTTGCAGGCTAATCGTTTCGTGCAACAGCTTCAACTCAGGCTTGCCACTGCTTAAATCCAGAAAAACAACATCACCAGGATAAATCAAATGTGGATTTTTTATCTGTGTACGATTCAATTTCCAAACTTTTGGCCATAACCATGGGTCTTTAAGGAACTTGGCTGAAATACCCCATAAGGTGTCGCGTTTGACAACAACGTAGCGCTCAGGGTGATCTTTTTTAAGTTCGATTTCTTCTGCGTGCAGGTGGAAGCTTAAGCAACAAAACATGAGCAGCGTTATAATATTGCGAAACATATGTTGATTACCTTAGGAAGACGCATTAAGAAGCATGCGGTTGAGTGCGAATAAATAAGCACATAGACCGCGAAATTACGTTAAATCTATCACGTAATTCATTCATGAATCAAGCTTTTGTGGAAAAAGCCGAAGTTTCACAAACAATTCGATTTTTTAAATAGATATAAATGAGTTTTTATGGCAATTTTAGATATCCTTAATTATCCTGACCCGCGCTTACATACCGTGGCAAAGCCGGTGAAAGAGGTTGATGCATCACTGCGTCGCCTGATCTCTGATATGGCAGAGACTATGTATGATGCGCCTGGCATAGGCTTGGCTGCGACGCAGGTTAATCAACATATACAATTGTTGATTATTGACACCAGTGAAACCAAGAACCAGTTGCAGGTTTTTATTAATCCAAGAATTCTTGAGAAAGACGGCGAGCAGGTCTACGAAGAAGGTTGCCTGTCCGTGCCTGGGATCTATGATAGCGTGACCCGTGCGGAGAAAGTCGTGGTTGAAGCCATGAATGAAAAAGGCGAGACCTTCAAACTGGAAGCGCATGGCCTGCTGAGTGTATGTATACAACATGAAATGGACCATCTGTTAGGTAAGGTTTTTGTTGAGTATTTATCTCCGCTGAAGCGTACCCGCATTAAAAATAAAATGCTGAAGTTGCAGCGTATCAGGCCGATGTAGTCTTATAAGAAATACCTAGTCTAAATTTAAAGGTAAAAAATTGAAAATCATCTTCGCAGGTACGCCTGACTTTGCAGTGCCTGCCTTGGCAGCACTTATTGAAGAAGGTCATGAAATTGTAATGGTGCTTACGCAGCCGGATCGCCCAGCTGGCCGTGGCATGAAGTTAACACCAAGCCCGGTGAAAGTTCTGGCTGAACAACACGGTTTGTTGGTATTTCAGCCGGAGAGCTTGAAGCCGGCAGAAGTGCAGGCACAGGTTATTGCTACGCAGGCTGACGTGATGATAGTGGCTGCTTATGGCCTGATTATTCCGACAGTGTTACTGGAAATGCCAGAGATTAAAGGCTGGCGAGGCTGCTATAACATTCATGCTTCTTTATTGCCGCGCTGGCGGGGTGCTGCGCCTATTCATCGCTCCCTATTGGCGGGGGATTCTGAAACCGGCGTTACTATCATGGAGGTGGTGCCTGCCTTGGATGCAGGCGCTATGGTAAGTAAAGGCGTGCTGCCAATCAAGGATACTGATACTACACAAAGTTTACATGATGCCTTAGCAGGTATCGGTGCTGATTTGATGGTGCAGGCTATGCGTGATCTGGCAGCCAATGGTGAGCTGCCAAGTACCCCGCAAGATGAAAGTTTGGTCACTTATGCGCATAAACTGGAAAAAGCCGAGGCGGCAATAGACTGGAGCAAAACAGCGACTGAAATATCGCGTCAGGTGAGGGCGTTTAACCCATTCCCGGTGGCGAAGAGTAAGTTAAAGGGTGAAGTATGCCGTATCTGGATGGCGACTGCGCAAACAAACGATACTAGCCTGCATGGCGCCAAACCGGGCGAGGTGCTGAGCGTACATGATGGTGTTTTGGTTGCGTGTGGCGAAGGTGTGTTGAATATCCGTGAATTGCAGGCGCCCGGCGCTAAGCGTTTAAATGCGCAAGCTTTTGTACAAGGCCATCATCTGAAGGTCGGCGATCTGTTCTCTGCTGAATAATTTACCAATAACTCTGGCTGCTAGGTCAATGTAGGGTTGTTGGTTTTCATTTTGTGCTGTGTTTATATGGCCGCCCCTTGAATTTTTAATATAGAACTCCATTTTAAACTGACTGAAAATGTAATTAACGAGGATTGAAATGTTAGGGAATTGGCTTAAAACAACTATTTTAATGGCAGCAATTGTTGCGCTGTTTGGCGTGGTTGGCGCGGCATTAGGTGGTGCAGGCGGCATGTTGGCTGCCTTGTTGCTTGCTGCTGCAATGAATGTCTATGCGTATTGGTTCTCGGATAAAGCGGTACTCAAGATGTATGGCGCCCAGGAAGTGACTGCAGATGACATGCGTTTTCGTAGCTATTACCAGATGGTTAAATCGCTGGCGGAGAATGCGCAGCTGCCAATGCCAAAAGTTTATGTGATTAATGAATCCCAACCTAACGCTTTTGCTACTGGGCGTAACCCGGAGAATGCTGCGGTAGCTGCCACGCTGGGTATTATGCAGATTCTGAGTGAACGCGAGTTGCGCGGGGTAATGGCGCACGAGTTGGCGCATGTTAAAAATCGAGATACCTTGATTTCTACTATTTCAGCAACGGTGGCAGGCGCTATTGCATCTATCGCCCAATTCGGCATGTTGTTTGGCGGCGGTCACAATGAAAACGGCGAGCGTAACGTGAATCCTATCATCGGTATTCTGGTGATGCTGTTAGCGCCACTGGCGGCGTCCCTGATTCAAATGGCGATTTCCCGCTCACGCGAGTTTGAGGCGGATAAAGGCGGTGCGGAAATCAGCGGTGATCCCAAGGCGTTGGCCAGCGCGCTGGAGAAGATTCACAATTATGCGCATCAGATTCCAAATGAAACAGCTGAAGCGCACCCGGAGACAGGGCAGATGATGATTATTAACCCGTTAGCCGGACGTTCATTTGACAGTTTGTTCAGTACCCACCCCAGAACTGAAGAGCGCATTGAGAAATTAATGCAAATGGCAACGCAATATTGAGTTTGGCAGCTGAGCCGCCGTTAGCCAGCGAGGACAATGCGCGGGCTGGCTAACAGGAGGTTAGATCAATTCTCAAATTGAGAAAAACTTAATCCCGTCCTCTGCCGCCTTTACTTCTGCCGTTGCCATGACCATGGTCGTCGTGACGGTCGCCTCTGTCATAACGCCCGTTGTCATGACGTTCACGATAGATTGGGGCATATTCATTGTGATACCAGTTGTCCTGCACGAAGTAGACTGGATAGTCGCAGGCATCATAGCGGTCACAATAACGTCGCCAGTTCTTCGCATGTCCTGGTGGAACACGCAGGTATAGCGGCTCATATACATCCACATGGCGGTGTACGACGATTGGCCTGCTGTAGATCACGCGCGGTGGCGGGTAGGGGTAGTCTCCAATATCAATGCGACCGTAGAATCCAGGTTGACCAACGCTGATTGATACGCCAACATCGGCCGCCATTGCGGCATTCGAACCGGCAAGTAGAAAACCGGAAATCAGAAGATGTTTTAAAACACGCATATTATTCATGAAAAACTCCTTGTGGATAGAGCCAGCATAACGTTTGAGTGCGTCTGTGCGATGACACTAAGTGTACAGCTTACCCCTATTGTGTTCGTTATCAAGTAAAATCAGGCTTTAGTGTTTACAGTCAGAAATCATTTTGTATATTTCCCAACAAATCGCTGCTGATGCAGTCAATCAAGTACTGTCAGGTCGCAATCTGACTTTGGCGCTGCCGGCAGCTTTAGCGGTCTTTCCTGATGCAACACCGCAACAGCGTGGTGCAGCAGCAGACTTAAGTTATGGCACATTAAGGTTTTACGGTGAAGTGAATGCCTATTTGACCTGCCTGATGGAAAAACCGTTAACGGATGACAGGATTTATGCTTTGCTGCTGGTGGCAATTTATCAGTTACAGCATGATAAGGCTGATGCGTTTACGGTGGTTAATCAGGCTGTACATGCGGTTAGCCAGTTAAGAAAGCCAACGCCAAAACAATGGGCTAAAGGTCTGGTCAATGCGATTTTACGTAATTTTCTGCGTAAAAAAGACCAGTTTGCTACAACGCTTGCTAACAGCGATGTGGCAACATATTCATACCCACAATGGTGGATTAACAAGCTTAAAACACAATACCCCCATCATTGGCAGGATATATTGCTTAGTGGTAATCAGCATCCGCCAATGACTTTGCGTGTCAATACCAGGAAAGTCAGTGTAGAAGATTACATGCAATTATTGGCACGCTCGGAAATCGAAGCCAGCCATGTTGGCGGTCAGGCTGTGGTGCTGGCTAAACCTGTAGGCGTTGAAAAAATCCCTGGTTTCAGTGACGGTGTGGTTTCTGTGCAGGATTATGGCGCACAGTTGGCTGCACATCTACTGGACCTTCAATCCGGTATGCGCGTGCTGGACGCATGTTGCGCCCCTGGCGGTAAAACCGGACATGTTCTGGAATTATCAGATGTGCAATTAACCGCAATGGATAGTGATGAGGTGCGATTGCAGCGCGTACAGAATAATTTGAGCCGGCTGCAATTAAACGCCAGTTTAGTGGCAGGTGATGCTGCGGTAGCAGATTGGCATGATGGTCAGCTGTTTGATAGGATTTTAGCTGATGTACCATGTACCGCGTCAGGGATCGTGCGTCGTCATGTGGATATCAAGTGGTTGCGACGCGAAGCTGATGTGGCATCTTTTGCCGCACAGCAAGCCAGAATTTTGCCCAATCTGTGGCAATTATTGGCAAAAGGCGGTAAATTGCTTTATGTGACATGCTCTGTATTTAATGAAGAAAATCAAGCGCAAGTGGATAAATTTCTATTAGAACACTCTGATGCAGAACAACTGCAGCTGCCCGCACAGTTTCTAACGCAAAGCATCACACATGTGCATGGCCAACTCATCCCATCTATCGCCCATGACGGCTTTTTTTATGCTTTATTGCAAAAAAATTAAACAATTATTCTTTGCACTAAGCCTGCTGTTATATGTGTGTGTTGCGCAGGCAGGCAGCAACAGTCTGCATATCAGAAGTGCAAACCTCATTACGTTCGAGGATGATGTGCTGCTGAATGCTGATGCCGAGATCAATTTCAGTCCGGAGATGGAGAAGGCGATTCTCAAGGGATTCACTTTTAACTTTGTGATTGAGTTTCAGCTGCTGTTACCCCGGCAGTATTGGTTTAATGATGAAGTGGCAACCACGGCACAGCAAGTCAGCTTAAGCTATCATGCGCTGTCACGGCAATACATCGTGATGCGTAACGAGCAACAAAGGACTTTTTCAAGTCTGGATGCGGCAATCGAGGATTTATCTATTATTCAGGATTTAAAGGTATTTCAAAAATCCGATGTAGATAAAAATGAGCAATATCAGGCGGTGTTGCTGATGCGTCTGGACCATAAAAAATTACCCAAAGCCTTGCAGGTGGAAGGTGTAGGTTCAAACGCCTGGAAAATGACTTCACAACGTTTTGAGTGGTTGCCCAATATATTCAAATGAAATACATCGTATACATAAGTGCGGTACTGGGTGTATTGCTGCTGTATTTGCTGTCGAATGCAAGCGCCAACACCGCTGCATCAGGTGAATATTACACGCTGCTGGTTACATTAAACATAGCGCTGGCAGTGTTGCTGGTTATCCTGATTGGTGTGCAGCTTTTTAGTTTGTATCGCAATATCCGTGAGCGTGTGATGGGTAGCCGCTTTACTCTGCGTTTGCTGGCTTCATTTGCGCTGATGGCGATTATTCCGGGTTTGATTGTATACATGGTGTCTGTTAATTTTTTAACCCGATCGATAGAGTCATGGTTTAACGTCAAGGTGGAATCAGCGCTGGAAGGTGGTTTGAATTTAGGCCGAACCGCGCTGGATATTATGCTGGCCGATGTGAAGGAAAAAGGTGAAAGTATGGCGACCAGCCTTGCTTTTCAGCCGGCTAATACACATTTCACGATGTTGAATGATTTGCGAGAGAAAAGCGGTATACAGGATGCTACTTTACTGTCGCCACAGGGCAGGATTCTATCGGTATCCAGTAGCGACTCAAGCAGCTTTTTACCGGAGCTGCCCAGTGTGTCACAACTCCGGCAGGCGCGGCAGCGCATTTATGGCAGCATTGAGCCAATTGGACATAAAGGCTTGTTCTTGCGTGTGTTGGTGCCGGTAAATGTGCAGGATATAGCAGGTGAGACACGCATATTGCAGTTATTGCAGCCAGTGCCCAAAACGTTGGCGGCTACTGCAGAAGCGGTACAAGATGTGTATCAGGATTATCAGCAGTTGTCTTATAGCCGCACTGCGTTGAGAGAAGTGTTCGCGCTGACGCTCACTTTAGTCATGATGTTGGCGATGTTTACAGCAGTGGCGATTGCTTTTGTGTTAAGCCGTAGATTATCGGCGCCGCTTACCGTTCTTACCGAAGGTACCAGAGCGATTGCCAGCGGCGATTACAGCATAGTTTTGCCCGCACATGGTAAAGATGAGCTGGGTGTACTGGTGCAATCGTTTAACAGTATGACTCAGCAATTGGGTGATGCCAGAAAGGCTGCGGAAAGAAACCGCGCCCGGGTTGAGGCTGCGCGCGGTTATCTGGAAACTATCCTGGCGCATTTGTCATCCGGGGTGCTGGCGTTGAATGATCGTGGTGAATTACGTACTTTCAATGAAGCGACAGTGAATATATTAGGCGTTTCGCTGGAGAGTTATGTGGGTTTTACGCCGGATATGATTATTGCAAAGCAGGCGCAATTGGCAAATTTTTTCCAGGCTATTGCTTTAAATAGCCAGCAGGATAATGGGCAGAAAGAAGATGCGCAAACGCAAGTTGAGATAGCGACAGCGCAGGGCAAGCAGATTATTTCATTGCGCGGTACGCGGTTGCCAGATGGCGGTTACGTGGCGGTATTTGATGATGCGACTGCCATGGTGCAGGCGCAACGTGATGCTGCCTGGGGTGAGGTGGCAAGGCGTCTGGCGCATGAAATCAAGAATCCACTCACCCCGATTCAGCTTTCTGCGGAGCGTTTGGCGCATAAACTGCACGATAAGTTAGCAGATGCTGATGCGCAAATATTAAAACGCTCTACGGAAACCATAGTGAATCAAGTCGATGCGTTGAAAAAAATGGTGAACGAATTCAGTGAGTATGCGCGTTCACCGGCGCCACATTTAGGCAAGCTGGACTTGAATACATTGATTCGTGAAGTGATGTCGCTTTATGATTTGCCCAAAATCAGGATAGAGAAAAACTTAACAACTGAGGCGAGTATTATCAAGGGTGATAGCACCATGTTGCGTCAGGTGCTGCATAATTTATTGCAGAATGCGCAAGATGCGCTGGCAACGCGAAAATCTCCTGTTATTTCTGTGCGTACGGAAAATGTACATGACATGTTAGTGCTGTCGGTACAGGATAATGGCGGTGGTTTTGCTGCAGAAATGATGCCGCATATTTTTGAACCCTATATGACCAGCAAGCCGCATGGTACCGGCTTGGGATTGGCAATTGTGAAAAAAATTGTTGAAGAACATAAAGGCAGCATCAAGATTGAAAATGTAACTGATAGCAATGGTGAAGCATTGGGCGCTGTTGTTACGATTAGCATGCCGCTTTTTACTGGGGTAGCAGAGAATTAGATTCAACTTAACTGATTTAATTTACTAGATAGATAATTAGATATAACAATATGGCATCAAAACATATATTAGTAGTAGACGATGAGATTGGTATTCGCGAGTTATTGCGAGATATTTTGCAGGATGAGGGCTACCGTGTCGACTTGGCTGAGAACGCAGCTGCAGCGCGTGCTATGCGCCTGCATGAGCGCCCTGATGTTGTGTTGCTGGATATCTGGATGCCTGATTGCGATGGCATCACCTTGCTCAAGGAATGGGCAAATGGCGGCTTGCTGACCATGCCTGTAGTTATGATGTCAGGTCACGGCACGATAGATACTGCTGTCGAGGCAACGCGTATAGGTGCATTCGATTTTCTGGAAAAACCGATTGCACTGCAGAAGTTACTCAAGACAGTTGCCACTGCATTAAAACATAGCGATCAGTTGCCAAAATCCGAGATGAGCCTGTCTAATCTTGGGAAGAGCCAGATTATCGTAGCACTGAAAGAGCGGCTGGATAAAGTCGCATCCAGTGTTAATCACGGGCCAAGCCCCGTGCTGTTAATCGGTCCCAAGGGTTGCGGTGCTGAGCTGTGCGCACGCTTTTTGCAGGTTGCTAATACGCCTTGGTTGCAGCTGACTGAATTTGGTCAGTTAGTGACTGCGCCGCTGGATATTTTAGAGCCGATACGTGATGGTGTGCTTTATATCAGTGAGATTGCCGAGCTTAATAAGACCGAGCAAAAGGGATTGTTACTACTGATTACCAAGTCAGATAAATACAATGTACGTGTAGTATGTGGCACCAGTGAGAACCTGCCTAAATTGCAGGCTGAGGGTCTGTTTGACCATAATCTGCTGCAAATCCTGTCGGCAGTTTCACTGCGCGTTCCTGCGCTGGAAGAACACAAGGAAGATATTCCGGATTTGGTAATAGCCATTGCCAACTTGCAATTTGAACTGGCAGATATTCCTTATTGTGAGTTTGATATTGCAGCTCTGAATGCTCTGCGCAACGCCAATTGGCCTGGCAATATTGCGCAATTGGATGCGGTGATACGTAATCTGATACAGACGAGCCTGGGTGAAAAAATCACTTTGGACGATGTGCAGCGTGTGCTGCATCAGTTTGGTGAGACGCCGCAGCTGGATGCAAACCCTTTATTACAGAGTGCAACGCCAAATGCTGATGCAGTATCCACTACTACTTTTGATCAGCCATTACGTGAAGCCCGTGATGAATTTGAGCGTCTTTACTTTGCACATCATATAAAAAATGTCGGTGGCAATATGAGTAAATTGGCCGAGATATCAGGTTTAGAGCGTACGCATTTGTACCGAAAACTCAAACAGCTGGATATTAAAATCAAAGGTTGAATCAGCCGTTCAGCAAAAAAATTTAGCGGCATGCAAAGCTATCTGCCGTATCTTTGAATCTCAGATAAGCGCATAAATAATCCCTGTGTATCAGTACGTATCCAGACCAGAAAATTATTTTTAGATTAATTCACAATCATGGCAAAAGAGAATAGTCAGCACTTACGACAATTAATAGCGCAACAGGCCGCGCGCATGATGGCTGAAGATGGTATTTCTGACTTTGCTTATGCCAAGAAGAAAGCCGGGCGACAGTTGGGGGCGACTGATAACAGCACCTTGCCTTCCAATGCCGAGGTTGAAGTAGAGCTGAAACTTTATAACGCACTGTTTTTAAGTGAAGAACAGCCGGAAAACTTGCGTGAATTAAGAGTAAATGCACTGTTTACCATGCAGTTGCTGGAGCGGTTCAACCCGCATTTAACCGGTGCAGTGCTGGATGGCACGGCGGGGCTGATGGCAGAAACGCAAATCCACCTATTTGCAGATAGCATAAAAGAGGTGGAGATGTATCTGCTGAACCAGCAGATACCTTTTGAGGTTAATGAAAAATCCTATCGCATCATGAATGATGGTAAGCGTGACAAAAGAGGTGACAGCCGTAAAACCGTCCCGGTTTTTACGCTGGAAACCGATAAAGGGCTAATCAAACTCAGTGTGTTTGATGTGGATGACATCAGAGTAGCCACTAAACGTGCGGCAGACGGCAGCAATGCCGAAAGATTGAATATAGAAGGCGTTAAGTTATTACTGACGTAAATATAAATAGCAAGCTAGAAGCGAAGGTAGCAGGTACTGGGAGCTGTTGAGTTTGCTTGAATTCACCGTAATAAGAAGACATTCCGGGTTGCTTTTTCTCATTGTAAAGAAGATGTCATAAAAATAGACTATATTTTTAATATAAACCAGTATCAAGCTGGTTTGAAATATAGAAGATATTTAACAACTGTACGCCTAATCAAGAAAGATCTTTATGGGTTATAGGACATTTAATGTGCTTATTTTGAGCACAAGTAATTCGGCAAAAAGCATTATGGCTGAGGCATTATTCAACACCATGGGACACGGTATGTTTAAGGCATATAGTGCTGGCAGTACTCCTACCGGAGTGGTAAGTCGTTTCGCGCTTGAAGAGATTAGAAAAATTGGCTATCCAACCGTAAACTTAAGAAGCAAGAGTTGGGATGAGTTTTTACAGCCGGGCGCACCGGAAATGGATTTTGTAATTACTGTTTGTGATAACGCGGCAAGAGAAGTCTGCCCGGTTTGGCATGGTAGTCCAGTCACGGCACATTGGGGTTTCGATGACCCAGCGGTTGTTGAGGGCTCTTTTGAAGAGAAGAAGGAAGCATTTAAAAAAGCCTTTCTGGAAATACGAAATAGGATAGATTTGCTTTCTCAGCTTCCTTTAGCGCATTTGGATAAAATGGCCCAAAAACATGAAATAGAAAAAATAGGGCAAGCTTTAACTGTCTAGGCTGACTTTAACCAGCGTGCTGCATCCATCGCAAAATATGTCAGAATCCCATCTGCACCGGCACGTTTAAAAGCGAGCAGGCTCTCCAGTACGCAGGATTTTTCATCCAGCCAGCCATTTTGCGCGGCGGCTTTCAGCATCGCGTATTCACCACTAACTTGATAGGCAAAAGTCGGTACCCCGAATTCGTCTTTTACGCGGCGCACAATATCCAGATAAGGCATACCCGGTTTTACCATGACCATGTCAGCGCCTTCGGAAATATCCAGTGCAACCTCATTCATGGCCTCATCACCGTTTGCCGGATCCATCTGGTAGGTGTATTTATTACCTTTACCCAGGTTGCCCGCAGAACCGACCGCATCACGGAACGGGCCATAGAACGCCGAGGCATACTTGGCTGAATACGCCAGAATTTTGGTATGAATGTTGCGGGTGCTTTCCAGTGCCTCGCGAATCTGCCCGACGCGGCCATCCATCATGTCACTAGGCGCAACAATATCTGCACCGGCATTGGCGTGAGAGATTGCCTGTTTAACCAGTACTTCAATCGTTTCATCGTTCAGCACATAGCCTGAATCGTCAATCAGGCCATCCTGTCCATGGGTGGTGTATGGGTCTAGCGCTACATCGGTAATTACGCCAAGTTCTGGAAAAGCGGTTTTAAGTGCTTTTACTGTACGCTGCACCAAGCCATTCGGGTTGAATGCTTCGGCAGCATCCAGGCTTTTATACTGACTATCCACTACCGGAAACAAGGCAATTGCCGGAATGCCAAGCTGCACGCACTCGGCGGCTGTTTTCAGCAGCGCGTCTATGCTTTGGCGTTTAACGCCCGGCATGGATGCTACCTCTTCGGTACGGTTCTCGCCATCGAGTACAAATACCGGGTAAATCAGATCGTTGCTGGTCAGTACATTCTCGCGCATCAAACGGCGTGAGAATTCATCTTTACGCATGCGGCGCGGACGGGAGTAGGGATAGCTCATGGTGAATTCCTTATTATATTTTCTGTGCGTCTGTGGTGCTTAAGCAAATACTTTCGCTAATTCAATGCCAGGCTCTGGCTGACGCATGAAAGCTTCACCTACCAGAAATGTATGCACATTGTTTTTGCGCATCAGCGCTACATCATCTGCGGTGAAAATGCCGGACTCTGTCACCACGATCTTGTTGTTCGGGATGCGTGTCAGCAGTCCTAAAGTTGTATCCAGCGTTACTTCAAAAGTGCGCAGGTTGCGGTTGTTAATACCCAGCAGCGGCGTTTCCAGCTGCAAGGCAAGATCCAGCTCTTCGCCGTTATGCACTTCTACCAGTACCGCCATGCCTAACTCATGTGCAATTTTTTCCAGTTCACGCATTGTAGTTAAATCAAGTGCCGCAGCAATCAACAGAATGCAGTCCGCCCCCATCGCACGTGCTTCGTAAACCTGATATGGGTCTATCATGAAATCCTTGCGCAACACCGGCAGGCTGCATGCTGCCCGTGCCTGTTTCAGATATTCTGCTGAACCCTGAAAGTATTCAACATCAGTAAGTACTGACAAACATGCAGCGCCGCCTTGCTCATAGCTTTGAGCAATATCTGCCGGCTTGAAATCTTCACGGATAATGCCTTTGGATGGGCTGGCTTTTTTAATTTCTGCAATTACGGCAGATTTATTATTGGCGATTTTTGCACGTATGCTACCTACAAAATCTCGTGGTGCAGCTGCCGCCAAGGCTGCTGCCTGCACTTCAGCTAGTGGTTTTTTAGCGCGTGCAGCGGCAACTTCTACAACTTTGGTTGCGATGATTTTATTCAGTATGTCTGACATGATTTAGCTTCACTATTTTTAAATATACTTTAAGTTATCAGAGGGCTTCTATTGGTATTTCTTGCCATTGTGCAAAATCCAGCCCGCAATATGGTCACCCTGCGGTGCATGATGTGTCCAGTGTATTACACCCCCTTTGGGGTTATATACATATTCACCATAAAAAGTGATTTCGTCGCCAGCCTGTAACGGCACCTCAGGCGCCAAATCAACATTGTGCGCAAACAGCAGTACTTGCTGCGCATTGATCCTTACCAGAAACTTTTGATGGCGTGAGCCTTTGTTGTCAGGTTTCAGCAGTTTAATAACAACGCCTTTGCCGTTGACCTGTACATCACTCTTCTTGGCTTTAAAGGCCTGTTCTATTGCATCATTGCTAATTACATCAGCAGTTTCAGCAACAGTTTCTGTAGCAGAAGCGGCCATTTGCTGCGGGCTGTCAGCTTCGGGTTGCTTGCAAGCACACAGTGCTAGTGCTAGAAGCAGCGCTAGCAGTAATTTTTTGCCACAATCGCTTATGCGTTGGTTAATGACACGAGATCCTGTAATTTTTGCAAGGCTTTTCCGCTATCAAGCATTTCTGCTGCGCTTATAATGCCGTCTTGCAGGGATGGTGTTAATCCGGCTACATAAATGGCGGCACCGGCATTAAGCAGCACAATATCTCTGGCAGCACCGGTTTTTCCGGAGAGTACATCCAGCAGCATGGCTTTGGATTGCTGAGCATCGCTTACTTTTATGCTGGCTAGATCATGCAAAGCCATGCCAAACTGTTTTGGGTTTACGGTGTATTCCTGCACGCTGCCGTTCTTTAATTCGGCAACATAAGTGTCGCCTGTAAACGAGATTTCATCCATGCCATCCGCGCCGCAAACTACCATCACGTGCTCGCTACCGAGCTGTTTTAAAACATGGGCCAGTTTGCCGGTTAAGCTTGCTGAAAACACCCCTAGTAACTGGTTCTTTGCATGTGCCGGATTGGTAAGCGGACCTAGCAGGTTGAACATGGTGCGTATGCCCAGTTCTCTGCGAACCGGTGCGGCGTGTTTCATGGCGCTGTGGTGGTTGGGTGCAAACATGAAGCCCAGGCCTATTTTATTGATGCAGTTGGCAACTTGCTCGGGGGTCTGATTGACATTAACGCCTAAGCACTCCAGCACATCGGCACTGCCGCAGACTGAAGATACCGAACGCCCGCCATGCTTGGCAACCTTTGCACCGGCAGCAGCAGCGATAAAGGCGCTAGTGGTAGAAACATTGAAAGTCTGGATGCCGTCGCCGCCTGTACCGCAGGTATCTATAAGGTGCCTTGATTCCTGTACCTGTACTTTGGTTGATAGCTCACGCATTACGCTGGCAGCGGCCGCGATTTCATCAACAGATTCACCTTTGATGCGCAGTGCAATCAATAGCCCTGAAATTTGTGCAGGACTCAATTCGCCTGACATGACTTGATGCATTACACCTTGCATCACATCAAAGCTTAAATCCTGACCGTTGATTACCTGATTGAGGATATGCGGATAATTCACTGTGGCGATAGCTTTCAAAAAATTAGTTGGCCTGCAGAAAATTATTTAAAAGCTCATGTCCGTATTCAGTGAGAACAGACTCCGGGTGGAATTGCACACCTTCTACTGCCAGCGTTTTGTGACGCACGCCCATGATTTCACCATCTTCAGTCCAAGCGGTGATTTCCAGGCAATCCGGCAGGGTTTCCTTTTCAATCACTAATGAATGGTAACGTGTTGCGGTGTAAGGATTAGGCAGGCCTTTAAACACGCCTACATCGTTATGGTAGATCAATGAGGTTTTACCGTGCATCAGTTGTTTGGCATGAACGATATTGCCGCCGAAGGCTTGGCCTATACTTTGATGACCAAGGCACACGCCTAATAATGGGATTTTGCCTGCAAATTCTTTGATGAGGGGTACGCTGATGCCGGCTTCGTTCGGGGTACATGGCCCTGGCGAGATAACGATATGATCCGGTTTTAACTCGGCTACTTTGGCCAGGTCAATTTCATCGTTCCGGTACACCAGCACGTCCTGACCCAGCTCGCCCAGATATTGCACCAGGTTGTAGGTGAACGAGTCGTAGTTATCTATCATTAACAGCATGTAACATCCTAATCTATTTGCCGGCTTTCCAAACTTGATAAAGTCTTGAATGTTTGGAAAGTCTTGAATTAAGACACCATTTTACCAATGCTTAAAATCTACGTACAGGCAAATACGTAAAAAGATTAAAACTACGCATTATCTGGCTAGATTAGGCTTGGCAAGATTAGCTTGCGCAAGCGTATGGTGTAGGGTCTATTTGCGGGGTTTCCCCAGACATTAGTGCTGCAATCAATTTAGAGCTGGCTGGCGCCATGGTCAGGCCATACCTGAAATGTCCGGTATTGAGATACAGGTTTTTAATTGAGGGGTGTGCGCTGATGGTAGGCAGGTTTTCCGGCGTGCCGGGGCGTAAGCCGCTCCAGTGCTTGATGATAGGCTGATTTTTCAGTTCGGGCATAATCGCTTCGGCTTTAATGCGCAATTCGTCGCGTACTGCTTCAGTCACGCCGTTATCAAAGCCCACATCTTCGAGCGTACTGCCTGCAAGCAGGTAGCCATCCAGACGCGGAATCATGTAAAAGCCTTCACGGTAAACCATCTGTTTAAGGTTTGTTTCAGGTTTATAAAGTAATATCTGACCACGCATAGGTTTGATGTTGAGTTTTGCGCTGGTTTCTTTAAGCAGGTCAAAACTCCATGCACCTGAAGTAACAACAAACTGGTCTGCGCTCAGTATTTCACCAGTAGTGGTTTGCCATTCGTTGAGTTGCTGCGTTTCCTGCAAAGGTACCAGCTGTGTGTGTTCCAGCATTTTTACCTTGTGTTGCTCCAGCCATTTACGCATGGCCTGCATCGCATAGGGCGGGCGTATCTGGCATACTTCTGGCAGCCATAGCGCATCTTCACCGCTTAAAGATTGTACGTTGTAGTCAGTAGCTTTAACTGCTTGTGCTTCAACACCATATTCTTCACACCAGTCTAGTGCAGCTTTCCTATCAAACTCCGGTAATAGCAGAAAGCCTGATTGGGCAAAATTAGCGTCTATACCTGTTTCATTTAACAATTTCTGGCTGAGTTCGCGGTAAAAGTTCGCAGCATGGCGTGTCAGCGTATTCACTGGCGTTGAGTATTGCCAAGGTAATAATGGAAAAATGATGCCGCCGCCTGCCCAAGAAGATTCGCCGGAAGTCTGACTTGCGATCTGGTTGCGCTCTACGATGGTGACCTGATGGCCACGGTTTACCAGTTCCATCGCAGTCATGCAGCCAACAATGCCGCCGCCGATAATGATTACATTTTTAGTCATGGTTTATTAGTTCTTGGTTTATAGCGCTGAGTTTTATTTAATAGCAACACGGCCAATAAGCAGCGCATTTTCGGCATTGGTTAGGCCTGCGGGTTGGCCCAGCAATACGATTACGTCACCTTCAGCCAATAAGCTGCTTTGGTCTAGAATTGCCCCATTGGAATTAGGGCGGCGAATAGATTTAACTTCCACATCAAACACATCTAGCCGCATAGCGCTCAAGCTTCTGCCAATAGCAAAAGCTCCGCTGGTGATAATGACCGAATGCAGCCGCACCTGTTGTTTTTCCAAATCTTCACTTTCGGTATCCGAAGCGCCGTGGAAATATCCTTTGAATAATTTATAACGCTCTTCACGAAATAGCCGGATGCGTTTTACTACGCGGTTAAGCGGCACCCCGAGCAGCATCAGCGCATGTGAGGCCAGCATTAGGCTGCCTTCCAGTATCTCAGGTACAACCTCGGCAGCACCGGCTGCACGTAATTGCTCCATATTGGAGTCATCCACAGTACGTACAATGACCGGTAGCTGCGGATAACTTTCCTGCACAATATGCAGAATCTTCATGGCGGCGCGATTGTCGGCATAACTGATAACCAATGCTTTCGCACGGGCGCAGCCGGCGGCAGTCAATACAACACGCCGTGCGGCATCACCGAACATCACGTTTTCACCGGCGGCTGAAGCTTCCAGGACACGTGCCGGGTCAATATCAAGCGCTATGTAAGGAATCTTTTCTTCTCTCAGAAAACGCCCTAAATATTGACCGCTACGACCATAACCACAAATGATGACGTGATTTTCCAAGTCCTGACCGGTTTGTTCGATTTCTTCCACTATTTTGCCGCTGTTGCGCGTGTAGCTGCCAACCAATCGCCGGGCAATGCGGCCATTGTATTGAATAAGAAATGGCGCAATTACCATGGAAAGCAATGAGGCAGCGAGTACCGCTTGTAATGTTTGGCCGGTAATTAAATGATGCTCTGCGCCTAGCGCCAGAATGACAAAACTGAATTCGCCGGCCTGCGCAAGAATGACTGCGGTGCGGATGGCTACGCCGGCTTCATATTTAAAGAATCGTACAACCAGCCCCACTATCAGGGCTTTGAATAGAACAAAGCCGCACAGAATTAACAGTATCAATGTGATGTGGGTGTAAATCTGCTGCAGATCCAATAGCATACCTACGCTGATAAAAAACAGGCCTAGCAGGATGTCACGAAATGGTGAGATGTCAGATTCCACCTGATAGCGAAACTTGGTTTCTGAAATCAGCATGCCGGCGATAAAAGCGCCTAGCGCGTAGGATAGCCCGGCCATTTTGGTAGCAAAAGCCAGCAACAGGGTAACCATGAGTACGTTCATTACAAATAATTCACGTGAGCGCTGGCTGGCAACCAGGTTAAACCATGGGTTAATGAGCCATTTGCCGACTGTGAACAGCAGCAATAGCATCGCTATTGCCTTGAGCATAGCCAAGCTAAGTACGCCGATTAAATTGGAATTAGCAGAACCCAATGCTGGAATAAGCACCAGCATTGGCACTACAGCAATATCCTGAAACAGCAATACGCCTATACTTAAACGGCCGTGGCGGGAGTTTAAATCAATGCGCTCTGCCAGTATCTTGGACACGATTGCTGTCGATGACATTGCAATGGCGGCGCCAATCACAAAGGCCGTAGCCCAGCTTAAGCCGGCAAATCTGGAAATGAGTATCGTGACCGCAAGCGTAATAATTACTTGGCCCCCACCCAGGCCCAGTACTTTTTTACGCATGGCATAGAGTTGCGGCAGGCTGAATTCGAGGCCGATACTGAACATCAGGAATACAATGCCGAATTCTGCAAATTCCCGGTTGGCATCGCTGTCAGGTAGCAGGCCAAAGGTGTGTGGGCCTAATGCCAGCCCCACTAAAAAATAGGCAAGCATCGCCGGTAGGCGAAATGCGCGAAACAAGGCTACAGCAAATACGGAGCTGATCAGCAGGATTAAAATTAAAGGCAATGTGTCGAACATATTTTTCTTGGTGCTAATGAATTAAGTCAGCTGTTTTTCTTATGGACACCTCTATAAATACACATTTGGGGCGCATTACTGCGTTGCGCGGTACTCGTAACCTCGTTGTATAACTCATACTATCTCGGCTCCTGTGTTCCGTGCGCCTAGTACTGCATCCCCAACTATGCATTTATAGAAGTCCCCTCATATTGTTTCACATCAGCGCGTGACTTAGAAATTTTTTTATAGCTTAATTTTAGGCAGGTTTTTGGCATAGCCTGTTGATTTGAAAAACGTCAACAGCAAAATCTATGCCGATTATGATTTTTTTTACATATTTTTCCTAAAAAAGATGTTATTCGTATAGTGTTAGGCTTTATCACTTAGGCATTCCCTTTTATACTAGCCATGAAGTTTGTTTGGATAACTGAGCAAAATTAAAGCAATAATCCTTTGGTAACTTAAATTAAGTCATAGCTAATGCCATTATCATCATTATCACAGCAGCATAACAATGCGATTCCCGCCAATCAGCGCCAGATAGATCAGGATAAAACCTTGCGCCTGGCACGGGAGATTCTGCAGCTTGAAGCCAGCGAGGTAGAGTTGTTGGCGCAGCGTTTGGATCATAATTTTACTGATGCGGTGGCCTGTATCTTGAATTGTCAGGGTCGCGTTGTTGTGAGCGGTATGGGTAAGTCCGGGCATATTGGCGGAAAAATAGCTTCTACCTTTGCCAGTACCGGGACACCGGCTTTTTTCATGCACCCTGCTGAAGCCAGTCATGGTGATTTAGGCATGATTACTGCCGGTGATATTGTGCTTGCGCTATCAAACTCGGGCGAGAGCGATGAGGTGCTGGCGATAGTGCCGCCGTTGAAACGGCTGGGCGCTAAAATTATCGCTATCACCGGTAACGATGCGTCGACCCTCGCCAAGGCGGCGGATATCCATTTAAGTGCGCATGTAGCAAAAGAGGCATGTCCGCTGGGATTGGCACCGACTTCAAGCACCACTGTAGCCTTGGCGCTGGGTGATGCGCTTGCCTTGTGTGTGTTGGAACTGCGGGATTTTACGGCTGAAGATTTTGCCCGTTCGCACCCGGGTGGTAGTTTAGGGCGTCGTTTGCTGGTGCGTGTAAGCGATGTGATGCGCACTGATGCAAATGTGCCACAGGTGCCGATTAGCGCCACCTTGCAACAGGGGTTGCTTGAAATGTCGCGCAAGGGCTTGGGCTTGACCGCTGTGGTAGATGCGGCCGGCAAGCCGGTTGGTATCTTTACCGATGGTGATTTAAGGCGTGCATTTGAACAGAATGTCAATGTTGGCACAGCCGCAATTAGAGATGTGATGCACCAGAATCCCAAAACAATGCGTAGTGATGAGCTGGCGATGGCGGCTGTAGAAATGATGGAGCAAAGCAAAATCAGTGGCTTGCTGGTGGTAGATGGGGCTGGAATTCTGGTAGGGGCTTTGAATATGCATGATCTGTTACTGGCAAAGGTGGTTTAGGTGAGCGTTACAAATAACAATAAAGATTTAAATCAACGTTTACAAAGTATCAGGTTATTGATTCTGGATGTGGATGGTGTGATGACCGATGGCGGCTTAACGATCGGTGACGATGGGCAGGAGTACAAAACCTTTCATTCGCATGACGGACTGGGTATGAAACTGCTGAAGGCGACTGGCGTTTCATTGGCAATTATTACCGGCCGCACTTCCAATGTGGTGAAAAAGCGTGCAGAAAGCACAGGTGTTGCGCATTTTTATCAAGGGGTAGAGGATAAATTGCTGGCGTTTCAGGATTTGGTGAAATCAAGTGGTTTGCAGCCTGAGCAATGTGCTTTTATGGGCGATGATGTGGTGGATTTGCCACCCATGCTGCAATGCGGCTTGGCTATTGCGGTGCCGGATTCACCGGCCTTATTGCTAAAGCATGCGCATTATGTGACCTATAAATCGGGTGGGCGTGGTGCCGTGCGTGAGGTGTGTGAGTTGATTATGCAGGCGCAAGGCACGTTTGATGCACAGATGGCGCAGTTTTTAACACAGGCCAGTATTACCAATTAGGCTAATGCAAATGTTATTTTTAAAGATAATGGTATTGCGTAACTGTGTAAAGGTGAGTGCTTGAATATGCATTTTGGCACACGCTCAGCGATTGTATTTCCTTTGGTGTTACTTATTTTTCTTGCGGTGCTGACGTTCTGGATCAATAAGGCGGTGCAGCCATCGCAACCTAAACTGGATGGCAGCAGTCGGCATGACCCTGATTACACCATGAGCAAATTTGTTACTACACAAACAGATATTAAAGGTGATTTGCGTTATAAACTTGCCGCAGTGGAAATGCGTCATTTTCCGGATGATGATACTACGGAGCTGCAGCGGCCACGCTATACGCAATTTACAGTTAACAAGCCATATACGCAGGTAGAGGGTTTGCGTGGCTATGTGTCGAGTAATGGCGAGGAAGTGCAGCTTTTTGATAATGTAAAAGTGACGCGGCCAGCTTTTGGTGAAAAAGGTGAAAGTACGGTGGAAACGGATTATTTGCATATTCGTCCGAATGAGGAGCTGGTGACTACCGATAGGCCGGTTGTTATCAGGCAAGCACCTAAAACCGTGATTTATGCTACCGGTATGATTTATGAAAAGAAAAATAAAACCGTAACTTTGTTGCATAACGTGCGGGCGCATTACGAAAAGCCAGTGATTGATAAAAACAAACAGGCCGCTCCTCCTGCTATAGTTTCCAGCTCGGATCAGTCTGTTTCCAAGCCATCAATAGCGACTGACAAGCCTGTCAGCCCTAAAGCCGATATTAAGCAAGATCAAATTAATCATGAAAAATCAAACACAAACAATGCACGTATTCGGAGAACTTATGAATAGGCAATATCACATCGCAAAACCGGATTTGATGCTAGTAATCCTTGGTTTTTTATTGCTTGGGTTTTCAAGCAGCGTTTGGGCTGAAGCGGCAGACCGGGATAAGCCGATTGATTTAGAAGCAGATAATGTGAAAGTTGATGACTCCAAACAAATAAGTATTTACACCGGCAATGTTATTTTGACGCAAGGCACCTTGGTGATTCATGCGGATAAGTTGATTGTGCGTGAAGATCAAAGCGGATTTCAGAATAGTACCTCTTTAGGCAACCCGACCACTTTCAAGCAAAAGATGGAAGGTAAAAATGAGTATATGCAAGGTAGCGGTCAGCGTATTGAATATGATGGTCGCATGGATAAGGTTCAGTTGTATACGAAGGCATGGGTAAAGCGCGGTGAGGATATTGTGCATGGCGATTACATTATGTATGACGCTAATGCTGAATATGCCGAAGTGATTGGCGGTGGCCCGCAAGCCGCTACTGCCGGAACCCCGACCGGGCGCGTGCGAGCCATTATTCAACCTAAAAATAAGAAAGTTCCTGCAACTGCTGCACCGGTTAATAACTCTTCATCGGTTAAACCTGCCGAGCCTGCTGCCGCTAAAGAGGGCAATCAAGTGGTGCCGCCGGCAAAAAGCATGCGCTTTAGCCGTAGTTTGGAAGTTAGTGGTCAGTCCAAGTAAAAAAGAGATTATTTAATGAGTGAACTTGTTGTAGAGAATTTGCGTAAATCGTATAAAGCACGCGCCGTGGTGCAGGATATTTCCCTGACGATAAAAAGCGGAGAAGTGATTGGCCTGCTCGGGCCAAATGGTGCGGGTAAAACTACCAGTTTTTATATGATGGTGGGTTTGGTACCTTTGGACGAAGGCAGGATTCTGCTGGATGGCGTGGATTTAAGTCATATGCCGATTCATATGCGCGCCAGAATGGGCTTGTCTTACCTGCCGCAGGAGCCTTCTATCTTTCGTAAGCTGACAGTATCTGAAAATATCATGGCGATATTGCAGTTGCAGGAAATTTCTGAAGAAGAGATGCAGGAGAAACTTGAGTCTTTACTCGAGGAATTACATATCACGCATATCCGAAATAGTGCTGCGGTAAGTTTGTCAGGCGGTGAGCGGCGTCGCGTCGAAATTGCCCGCTGTCTGGCATCTGACCCAGGTTTTGTGTTATTGGATGAGCCGTTTGCCGGTATTGACCCGATAGCCGTGATTGATATTCAGCAGATTATTCGGTTTTTAAGCTCACGTAATATCGGCGTGCTGATTACTGACCATAATGTACGTGAAACTTTGGGTATTTGTGATCGTGCTTATATTGTTAATCAAGGGCATGTGTTTGCATCAGGTATCCCCAGTGAAATCGTAGCTAACGAAAGTGTTAGAGAAGTCTATCTGGGTAAAGATTTCCGTCTATGAAGCAAGGCCTGCAACTCAAGTTCTCGCAGAATCTCTCGCTGACGCCGCAGTTGCAGCAGGCGATTCGCTTGTTGCAGCTTTCAACTTTGGAGCTTAATCAGGAAATCGACATCCTGATGCAGACAAATCCACTGCTGGAACGCGGTGATGATAGCGAGGATGAGTATGGCAATCCGGTAGATCAGGTGGCAGAGGATGCTGCAAGCAAGGTAAATGGCCAAGATGCGCCTGATCAAGAAACTTCTGCAAGCCAAAACAGTGACAATTTTGATGCTGAATATAGTAGCCAGGATTTTCAGCCGAATACGACAGAGCTTGGTTCATCTGAAGCAAGCACATTTGATGAATCTGCGGATTTTGAACCGAGTGCCCCGGACTTTTCTGATACCTTCGTCGCAGAATTTGATGAAGAGTTTGATGTATTCTCAAACGGCAGCCGCTGGGATGAGAATAATGCACCGGCAGATGATGACAGTGACTTTAAGCAGCAGGAAACATTGCAGGTTAGCCTGCGCGAACATTTAATGTCGCAGCTAAAGCTGATGCCGCTATCAGAGCGAGACCAGACGCTCACTTTGCTGTTGGTAGATAGCATCAGTGATGATGGCTATTTGGAACGGTCACTGGAGCAGGTTGCTGAGGAAATGCCGCCGGAGCTTGAGATTGATGCCATGGAGCTGCAAACGGCTTTGCGTCATATTCAGCATCTGGATCCTGTGGGTGTCGGTGCGCGAAATCTAAGCGAGTGCCTGCTGCTGCAACTGGATGCGCTACCTGAAGATACACCTTATCTGGCTTTAGCCCGCCTAATGGCAGAAAAACATTTGTCGGCATTAGGTGCGCGTGATTTTGTAAAACTGCGTAAAGAGTTAGCGTGTGATGAGGCAACACTCAAGCAGGTTCAATTGCTGATTACCAGCTTAAATCCTAGGCCGGGCGCTAATTTTAGCCTGATTGGTTCTGAGCACTACATTCAGCATGAAGTGATTGTAAAAAAAATTAAGGGTATCTGGATCGCCAGTTTGAATGAAAGCGTGATCCCCAAGCTTAAAATCAATCAGCTATATGCCGGGATTCTAAAACGTAACCGTGATAGTTCCAGCCAATATCTGCAAAGCCAGATGCAGGAAGCTAAATGGATGATTAAAAATATCCAGCAGCGTTTCTCTACCATTTTGCGTGTATCGCAAGCGATTGTAGATAGGCAGCGTAATTTTCTGGAGTATGGCGAGGTAGCAATGAAGCCGCTGGTACTGCGCGAGATTGCGGATGAACTGGATCTGCACGAATCGACCATTTCACGCGTAACCACCAATAAATACATGCTCACCCCGCGCGGTATTTTTGAGCTGAAATATTTCTTTGGTAGCTCGGTTGCCACAGATACCGGCGGTACTTGCTCAGCCACCGCAATACGTGCGCTGATTAAAAAGCTGGTGGAGCAGGAGAACCCTAAAAAGCCTTATTCCGATAACCAGATTACTGATTTACTGGCAAAACAAGGCATCGTGGTAGCGCGCCGCACCATTGCCAAATATCGTGAATCACTCAATATTGCGCCGGCCAGTTTGAGAAAAACGTTATAAGTTGAATATCAATAGCATAATGATTTCATTTTTGATGCATTTAAAACCTATCAAATAGGATGTTTACTTTACATTAGCGGGCAGGGGAAGATGGAATACGATTTCGGAGCCTTCTTGATACTAAATGCAAGTGCGATTTTCGCTCTTGCCGGTGCGCTGGGTGGCGGCATCTTGTCCTTTGTAGGGGCGCTTCTTCTAAAGAAAAGGGAGTTTAATCTTGCTGTTTCAGGCAAGATTTTGGATCGGCGAATCGCAGCTCACGAGAAGGTTATAGCCCTCGCTACTGAGATGCGTGTCATGGTTGCTTTGGGCGGCTCCTCGGAATCTGGAGAGGTTCGACGTGCTCCCCAGATTATGCTGTCTCGAGATACGTTTGAGGATTGGTTCACTCGTTTTACTCAGCTCAGCATGGAGGGTACATCTTGGCTATCAACGGCGTCAAAGCGAGAAGTGAATTTCGTTCAAGACTATCTTGTTACTTTGCACCTATATCTCGAGTATGTGCCCTCAGATAGCTTTCTCCCGCTTGGTGAGTTAATTCGCCAAGACTTTGTTGATTTGTCGTCTTCTTTAGAGAAGACAACGTTCCAGTTCTTCCAGACCGGGATTCGTAAGCTGCGGCCTGACAGCCTAAATCAGTGGCACAAATACAGGCGGTCAGAGACGGAGAGGCGTTGGGGCTCCACGCTGTTGGCTAAACACCATAATGCATTCTCTCTGGCGAAAACTGCTGATCAAGCCCACTAACTTTATTTAAGCCCAGTAGGGTGGGCAACAAGTTGCCCACCGTGATTGTATGAAATTTTTCCGCGTTGGCAGGCTCCTGAACACCCTGCAAATCTAGGAAAATCACTATAAATTCAGTGCTTCCAATCAGGAATAAAAAAATTCTTTATTTCAGTGCCACAGATGCAAATGAACGTAGTAAACTGAAATTGTTCGACAGGTTTTGAATTACGTTAAAAACGGATTTGAGCTTGGAGAGCATTTTCAAAAGGAGCAAGTCATGAATTTACAATTAACTGGTCACCATTTAGAAATAACCCCCGCTTTGCGTGATTACATCACAAGCAAACTGGCTAGAATCAGTAATCACTTTGATCATGTGATCGATGTCAAAGTGACCATGAGTGTTGAAAAGCTCGCTCAAAAGGTAGAGGCTACACTCCATGTTCCTGGTAATGATTTACACGCAGAATGTCAGGATGAAAATATGTACAGCGCGATTGATATGCTGACTGACAAACTTGATCGTCAAGTGGTGAAACACAAAGAAAAAAATGCAGACCACCACAAAACGAATGGTGCAGTTAAACACCAAAACGTTGAACAATAACCAGAGATTTTTAATCGTCATTTATGGCTCAAATAAACGTCGCTGAGCTATTCAAAAAAACCCGCCGTAAGCTTAAACTGAATTGGATTGCCGGGCTTAACGGCGGGTCAAATACCCTCACTAGCGAAACTGTTACCAAACCTTCACTGGCACTAATCGGCCATCTTAACTTTGTACATCCTAATCGTGTACAAGTGCTGGGCTGTGCTGAAATGGATTATTTGCGCAGCTTGCTACCAGTTGATGCAGAGCGCGCGATTGAAAATTTATACTCTACCGACTTGGCGGCGGTGATTGTTGCCAATGGTGAAAAAGTCCCTGATACCCTTATTGCCGCTGCAGATGCGCATGCTGCACCCTTATTTGCTTCTACACTACGCAGTCCTATACTGATGGATTTTTTAAGCCATTTTCTGGCGCAGGCGGTGGCAGAATCAGTGAGCTTGCATGGCGTGTTTATGGAGGTGCAGGGTTTTGGCGCATTGATTAAAGGTGAGGCGGCTATCGGTAAGAGTGAGTTGGCGCTGGAACTCATTTCACGTGGCCACCGCCTGATTGCAGATGATATTGTAGATTTTTTTCGCATTTCACCTGAGCGGGTGGAAGGCCGTTGCCCGGCATTGCTGCAGGACTTTCTGGAAGTGCGCGGTTTGGGTATTCTGAATATTCGCGCTATCTTTGGCGATAACTCAGTTAAACCGACCAAGCCGCTGGATTTGATTATTCAGCTGGAGATGGCAGATAAGCTTGCGCCGCAACTTTTAGACCGGTTAAATATAAAAACCCAGCATGAAGAAGTGCTGGGGGTTAAGGTGCCTAAAGTGCAGATACCTATTGCAGCCGGCCGTAATATAGCAGTGCTGGTGGAAGTTGCAATCCGTAATCACATGCTATTATTGCGTGGTATCAATGCTACCAAGCAATTTACGCAGCGCCATCAGCGCGAAATGAAAAAGAACACATAGCTTTCAAATTTATAAAATGAAGCAATTGATTATAGTCACGGGCCTTTCCGGCTCCGGTAAAAGTATCGCACTGCGGGCGCTGGAAGACAGCGGTTATTACTGCATTGATAACTTACCGGCCACTATGCTGCCTAATATACCGGAGCATTTGGGGACGGTGGATCATCATCGTGTGGCAATCAGTATTGATAGCCGCAGTGCCGCTGTCGAGTCGCTTCCTGCCTACATAGAGTTGCTCAAATCACAGAACATAGATACGCGCGTGCTGTTTCTGGAATCCAATGTCGAAACGCTGGTTAAGCGCTTCAGCGAAACCCGGCGTAAACATCCTTTAAGCAAAGACACCACCACGCTGGCCGAGAGCATTGCCTTCGAGCGTGATTTGTTAGGTAATCTTGGTAGCCTCGGGCATGTGATTGATACCAGTAACTTGAGTGCGAATACTTTGCGTGGCTGGGTTAAAGATGTGGTGTCTACTGAACATTCCGGGCTTACTCTGCTGTTTACCTCATTCGGATTCAAGCACGGCATACCGCTAGATGCTGATTTTGTGTTTGATGTGCGTTGCTTGCCCAACCCGCATTACGACCCGAATTTACGTGACTTGACCGGCAAGGATGAACAGATTAAAGCGTATCTGGAAGTTCATGATTCGGTGCAGGAAATGCTTTCTGATATACAGAGTTATGTGGAAAAATGGCTGCCCTGTTTTATTATGGACAACCGTGGTTATTTAACCGTTGCCATCGGCTGTACCGGTGGTCAGCACCGCTCGGTTTATTTGGTAGAACAGTTAAGCCAGTATTTTAATTCACAGCAAAAAGTGCTGACACGGCACCGAGAGCTGAAATCGTAAAAGTAATGAGATTAGGTGTAGATAAATAATGATTGGTATTTTAATTATTGCCCATGGTTCGTTTGGTGAAAGTTTAATGGAGTGCGCGAGCCACATGTTGGGAAAGGCGCCGCCGCAGTTGGCATCATTGGCCGTGAGCAGCAAGGATGATCCGTCTAGCATATTGCCCAAAGCGCTGGAATTGCTTGCACAAGTCAATAGTGGTGAGGGCGTGTTGGTGCTGTCTGATATGTACGGTGCCACGCCATGCAATATCGTCACTAAAATACTGCAGCCAGATGTGGTGGAAGGCGTGGCGGGGGTTAATTTGCCAATGCTGGTGCGTGTGATGACGTACCGCAACGAGAGTTTGTCGGTATTGGTTGAAAAAGCGTTAAGCGGTGGTCGCGAAGGGGTGGTGACTTTTAATCATGAAAGCTGCGAGCGATATGAGCAGGCACCATTAAACAACGGGGTTTAGATCATATGATTAGCAAACAGTTGGAAATTATCAATAAATTAGGTCTGCATGCCCGTGCTTCAACCAAGCTCACGCAAACTGCCAGTAAGTTTGTCAGCGAGATATGGATCGAGCGTAATGGCCGCCGCGTAAATGCCAAGAGTATCATGGGTGTGATGATGTTAGCTGCTGCAAAGGGCGCCATTGTTACCTTGGAAGCGAATGGCCCGGATGAGGCTGCCGCTATTGATGCGTTAACCGCGCTGATTAATGATTATTTTGGCGAGGGCGAATGACCAGCTTTAGCATACACGGTGTAGGTGTATCTAGCGGCATTGCCATTGGGCAAGCGCATCTGCTTTCCAATGCTTTGCTGGAAGTAGTGCATTACCAGCTACCTAAACATTTAATTGATGATGAGATAAAACGTTTTAGCAACGCGATTGCCACGGTAAAGCATGATCTGGTGCAGATTAAAGGCAGTTTGCGTAAAAGTGCGCCTGCTGAATTGGCGGCATTCGTAAGTACGCATTTGATGATGCTGGAAGATAAGTCTCTGTCTGAGATTCCAAAAGACATCATTAGAAATGAACAATGTAATGCCGAATGGGCAATCAAGCTGCAGATGGATGACATTGTCGATCAGTTCGAGCAGATCGAAGATACTTACTTACGTGAACGCAAGCAGGACGTCATTCAAGTCGTTGAGCGCATCATTAAGGTATTGCTTGGGCATCAGGCGCAGTTAAGCACAGAACAGCAAAATAGCGCGCTGCATCAGGAGCGTAAACTGATTCTGGTTGCGCATGATGTTTCACCGGCAGATGCGATTCAATTCAAGCAGCACCAGTTTGCCGCTTTCATTACCGATGTCGGTGGGGCAACTTCACACACGGCGATTCTGGCACGCAGCCTAAACATCCCGTCTATTGTTGCATTGCAGCGGGCACGCGATTTAATCAACGATGGCGAGCTGATTATCGTTGATGGCGATTTGGGCGTAGTGATTGTTAGCCCATCGCAAGAAATACTGGATGAGTATAAATTAAGGCAAGAGCAGTGGGAGCTTGAGCAGCAAAAACTGCAGCGCATCAAAACTACTAAGGCCGTGACCATAGACGGCGCGCAGATAGAACTGCTAGCCAATATCGAGGTGCCTGAAGATGTAGTCGCGGTTAAGGCATCTGGCGCGACCGGCATAGGTTTGTATCGTACCGAATTTTTGTTTATGAACCGGCATGATATGCCGAATGAAGAAGAACAGTTTCAGGCGTATAAGTCAGTGGCAAAAGCCATGAAAGGCGCGCCGGTGACCATTCGCACCCTGGACTTGGGCGCGGATAAGCAAATGAACCCCGATACGGTAGTGAATAGCCCCAATCCGGCTTTGGGCCTGCGCGCGATTCGTTTATGCCTGTCTGAGCCGCAGATATTTCATACCCAGTTACGTGCATTATTGCGGGCGTCACATTTTGGCAAAATCAAAATTTTGATTCCAATGCTATCTACGTTATCCGAGTTGCGTCAGACCAAGATTTTCCTCGAGCGCGCCAAAGCCAGTTTACGTAAAGAAGACGTGGCGTTTGACGAAAACATTGAGCTGGGCGGCATGATAGAGATTCCGGCAGCGGCTCTTAATGCGGAGGCCTTTGCTAATGAGCTGGACTTTTTATCAATCGGCACTAATGACTTGATTCAATATACGCTGGCAATTGATCGTACCGATAATGCGGTGGCGCATTTGTACAATCCGTTGCATCCGTCAGTACTGAAACTGATTTCCATGACCATTAAAGCTGGTGCAAAACTAGGTAAGACAGTTTCCGTGTGTGGTGAAATGGCCGGTGACGTTAAACTTACCAAACTTTTGTTGGGTATGGGTTTGCGTCAGTTTTCCATGCACCCTTCGCACGTGTTAAGTATCAAGCAGCAAGTACTGCATAGCCAGTTGAGTGAGTTGGCTTGTCAGGCACGCAAAGTCATGGGCTTAACCGATATTGAGAAAATCGAGCTTGTAGTAAATAAATTTAATCTCGGTTAGGGTTGCGTGCAGGTGGTTAAGCTTTTCCGACTAATCACGTTGTAAATTTAGCAGCAATTATAAAAAAGGTTTCATCATGTCTACCGAATTAACCGTACCCAGTAGTGATGACAAAAACATTGCCACCATTACCCATTTAGGCGGCATATTGTTTTCATTTATCCCAGCATTGATTGTGTGGCTGTTAAAAAAAGATGATAGCGAATATATCGCAGCCCAGGCCAGAGAGGCGCTTAATTTTCAGATTACATTACTGCTGGCACAATTTATTGCATACATTCTGGTTTTTATTCTGGTCGGTTTTTTGCTGCTGGGGCTAATTTGGCTATTCAATATTGTTTTCTGCATCATTGCCGCCATATCTACTAGCAAAGGCGAGAATTATCGCTATCCGTTTACTTTACGTTTAATCAACTAGACGTTTGATTAACTAAACATTTAATTAATTAGTTTTTAAAGAAAGATCTATCGTAGTGTCTATTTCACAATTAGAGAATAATCCGCTGTTACATTTCTCAGGCTTGCCTAAATTTAATGAGGTAAAAGCAGAGCATGTTTCGCCGGCTGTTAATCATTTGCTGGCTGAGGCAAGAAAAACAGTCGAAACACTGGCCACCGATAGCGGTGCAGTTACCTGGAATAACTTTGCCAGCAAACTGGAAGATATGGAAGAGCGTCTTTCACGTGCATGGTCACAGGTTGGTCATATCAATGCGGTAGTGAATAGCCCTGAATTACGCGAGGCCTATAATGAAAACCTGTCCAAGCTGACAGATTTTTATGCTGATCTAGGACAGGATGAACGTCTTTACGCCAAATTCCGCGCATTACGCAATAGCAGTGAATTCGATACATTGACAGTATCACAGAAGAAAATCGTGGAAAACGAGCTGCGTGATTTTCGTTTGGGCGGCGCGGAGTTGCCTCCTGCACAGAAAGCACGTTTCAAGGAGATTCAGGAAGAATTATCCAGACTTTCCTCCAAGTTTGAAGAGAACGTGCTTGATGCCACTAATGATTACGCTTTGTATATACACGATGCAGAAACATTACAAGGTATTCCGGAAGATGTATTGCAGGCAGCCCTTGATGCAGCAAAGGCTGAAGATAAAACCGGCTGGAAATTCACCTTGCATTTCCCGTCATATTTGCCGGTATTGCAGTATGCACATAATCGCGAACTGCGCGAAACGCTGTATCGCGCTTATGCCACGCGAGCTTCTGAGTTTGGCAAGCCCGATGAGTCCGGTAAACCAAAGTGGGACAATACCCCCATCATTGCGCAGATACTCAAGCTAAGGCATGAGGCTGCGCAGTTGCTGGGTTTTGACAATTACGCCGAGCTTTCTATCGCTACTAAAATGGCAGATTCAGCGCAGCATGTAAAAGTCTTTTTACAAGACCTGGCAGCAAAAGCCAAACCATTCGCACTAAAAGATAAGATAGAGCTTGATGAATATGCAGCCAAGTTAGGCATCACTGACATGCAGGCTTGGGATGTATCTTATGTTTCCGAGAAGCTGCGCGAAGATAAATACGCGTTTTCTGATTTGGAAGTAAAGCAATATTTCCCTGAACACAAAGTACTGGCAGGTTTATTTAAAGTAGTTGAAACCATTTTTGGTATCCATGTCAGCCGTTCGGAAGCGCCACTGTGGCATGAAACTGCAAGTTTTTATGATATTAAAGATCATCAGGGTGAATTGATCGGCCAGTTTTATCTGGACTTGTATGCACGTAATAACAAACGCGGCGGAGCCTGGATGGACGAGGCGATTACGCGCCGCAAATCAGCGGGCGGCTTGACCAAGCCAGTAGCTTATCTGACCTGCAATTTTTCAGCGCCGGTCGGCGATAAACCGGCTTTGTTCACGCATGATGAAGTGTTGACGATGTTCCATGAGTTTGGCCATGGTTTGCATCATATGCTGACAGAGATCGATGATTATGGTGTTTCTGGCATCAAGGGTGTGGAGTGGGATGCCGTAGAACTGCCAAGCCAGTTTATGGAAAATTTCTGCTGGGAGTGGGAGGTGTTGCGCAATATGACAGCTCATGTTGATACCGGGGAGCAATTGCCACGCGCACTTTTCGATAAAATGGTTGCGGCCAAGAACTTTCAGGCCGGTATGCAGACCGTTCGTCAGATTGAGTTCTCATTATTCGATATTCGCCTGCATAGCGAGTTTGATCCGTATGGCGTGATTACTGCGCTTGATCTTATTGAAAGTGTACGTGATGAAGTTGCCGTGGTGCGCCCACCCAAGTGGAATCGTTTTCCGCATAATTTTACCCACGTATTCTCTGGTGGCTATGCTGCTGGCTATTACAGCTACAAATGGGCAGAAGTGCTGTCGGCTGATGTTTACAGCATGTTTGAAGAAGATGGCGTACTGTCCAGAGAAACAGGTCAGCGTTATTGGCAGGAGATTCTGGCAAAAGGCGGCTCACGGTCTGCAATGGAATCATTCGCGGCGTTCCGTGGTCGTGAGCCTAGCATCGATGCACTGCTGCGCCATAATGGCATGACTGCATAAAGCACTTGGCTGCTTCAATATATTGGTAGCGGTCAGGTATTTGTAGATAAATTACTGGATATTTTTCAATTGAAATTTGCTACCTGGAATGTTAATTCCTTAAACGTCAGGCTGCCTCATGTTCTGGATTGGTTAAAAGAGGCGCAGCCTGATGTGCTGTGCCTGCAGGAAACCAAGCAGGAAGATAGCAAATTTCCCTATGATGCCTTGAAAGATGCTGGTTACGAGGCCATACATATCGGCCAGAAAACCTACAATGGCGTGGCAATTCTGAGCCGCCATCCGCTGACAGACATCCAGCGTAATATCCCTGACTTTGCTGATGACCAGCAGCGGGTAATTGCAGCCAGTATCAATGATGTGCGTGTGGTTTGCGCCTATATTCCCAATGGGCAGGCGGTGGATTCAGACAAATACCAATATAAGTTGCGCTGGTTAAATGCCTTGCGTGATTGGTTGCAGGTAGAGCTGGCGCAACATGCAAAATTACTGCTGTTAGGTGATTACAATATTGCCCCGGAAGATAGTGATTGCCATGACCCTGCGGCTTGGGTTGGGCAGGTGCTGGTTTCTCCGGCAGAGCGGGAGGCATTCCAGCAATTGATCAAGCTTGGCTTGCATGACAGTTTCAGGCTGTTTGAGCAGCCCGAGAAAAGCTTTAGCTGGTGGGATTATCGTATGGCTGGATTCAGGCGCAATCTTGGTATGCGCATTGATCATATTCTGGTCAGCGACGCACTTAAATCGCACTGTGCTGCTGCTTACATCGACAAGGCGCCGCGTAAGCTGGAGCGCCCATCTGATCATACCCCTGTAGTATTACAGCTAAAATCTAGTGCGCGTTTAGCGGTTTAACGGATTTTTAGCTGCATTTTCCGTAGCTTTTGGCTCGTGTTCGATTGCCTTGGTGTTGCTTGGTTTAGCTGGTAATACAATCTCAGGCTGTAATAACCTCTGTGCCTGATTTAATGGCGTATCTTCTGAATTTTCACCGTCACCAAACAACGATGGTAATGGAATCTCGATTTCTGGCGGAGGATTTTCGTGATAAAAATATTCATAAATACCATCTTCATCATTATCGGCACGTATCCCGGTAGTAGGGTCTATTCTGAGCGCCAATATGCCATCTGGTATTGCGGGGTCTACTTCAGGCAGGCCTTTTAAAGCGGTTGCCATGTATTTAATCCAGATAGGTAGTGCTGCAGCTCCTCCGGTTTCGCTACCGCCAAGAGGGCGCGGCTTATCGTAACCCACCCAGGCAATTGCAACCTGTTTAGGGCTGTAGCCAGCAAACCAGGCATCGAAATGGTCGTTAGTGGTACCGGTTTTGCCGGCAATGTCTGCGCGCCCTAATTGCAATGCTCTGGTGGCAGTACCGCGCCTGACTACATCCTGCATCATGGAGTTCATAATAAAAGCATTGCGTGCGTCAATCACGCGCGGTGCTCCCCCTCCAGCTTTGATGAACTTGGTTTCTGCCAGCACTTTGCCGTGCTGGTCTACGATTTTGCTGATTAGATTAGGTTTAACGCGGTAGCCACCATTGGCAAACACTGCATATGCGGTTGCCATTTGCCAGGGTGTTACCGAGCCTGCGCCCAGCGCCATGGTAAGGTAGGCTGGATGCTCCTTAGCCGCAAATCCAAAGCGGGTAATGTAATCCTGTGCATAGCTGGGGCCTATCGATTGTAAAACGCGGATAGAGACCAGATTCTTGGATTTTGTCAGAGCCTGTCTCAAACGTATCGGGCCTTCAAATGTGTTATCGAAGTTACGTGGTGACCAGGCTTTTTCCCCGGTTTCCTGGGCAGAAAAATTCAATGGGCTATCTTCAACAATAGATGCCGGTGTGAAGCCTTTTTCTAAAGCAGCAGAGTAAATAAATGGTTTGAAACTGGATCCGGGTTGACGCCACGCCTGCGTTACATGGTTGAATTTATTGCGATTAAAGTCAAAACCGCCAACCAAGGCGCGTACCGCACCAGTCTCTGGGTCTAGGGCGATCAAAGCTGATTCAACCTGTGGCAGTTGTACGATGCGCCAGCCACTACTTTCTTTGGCACTCGGGCTTTTTGTTACTCTTATGACAGCGCCGGCTTTCAATAAATGTTTGGCAGGGTCTTTTTCATTAAGTGTTCTTGTCACCAATGCCAGACCTTTACCGGTGATTTCAATGTCATCTCCGGTTTTTATATGCACATGAACAGATTTTGGTGACAGGCTGGTAACAATAGCAGGGATAAAACCATTGGATTCATCAAAATCATCTAGTGCTTCATCCAGCCCTCCAGATGGGTTGTCAGCAAGGATTTTTGCCAGGTTGAGTGTTTTTTCCGGCCCGCGGAACCCATGGCGTGAATCATAATCAAGCACGCCTTCCCTGATTGCAGCATTTGCAGCTTCCTGATTCGCTTTGCGTATTGTGGTGTAAACGCTCAGGCCACTGCTGTAAATATCATCCTTATATTGGGCATAAAGGCTTTCGCGCACAATTTCCGCTACATAATCTGCTGCCAGATCACGCGACTGCTTTGATGCCTTGAAACGTAGCGGCTGCTTTAATGCAGCCTCATAAACAGGTTGCTTGATAAAACCAAAGCGGTACATATCATGCAGAACCTCCTGCTGACGTGTCTTGGCGCGTTTTGGATTGGTGAATGGGTTGTATCCGGATGGCGCTTTGGGCAAGCCTGCCAGTAATGCGGTTTCTGCCAGATTGAGTTTTTCCAGAGGTTTGCCATAGTAAACCTGTGCTGCTGCACCGAAACCGTAGGCACGTTGCCCCAAGTAAATCTGATTAATGTATAGCTCGAGGATTTTATCTTTGCTTAAGGTGTGCTCAATTTTCAAAGCCAGCATGGCTTCATTTATTTTGGTAATAATGGTGCGTTTACCATTGGGCGTGGTGAAAAAGTTTTTGGCAACCTGCATGGTGATGGTGCTGGCGCCTTCATGACTTACGCCGGTGATGTTGTTTTTGATGGCGCGCAGGATTCCTCTAAAATCTACTCCGCTATGCTGATAAAAACGTCTGTCTTCAATCGCCAGTACCGCATCTTTCATATTCTGCGGTACGTTTTCTATTTTGATATAGGCGCGACGCTCTTCTCCGAATTCGTCAATCAGGTAGCCATCCTCGGAATATACTCGCAATGGCAGCTTGGGCTGATAGTCGGTCAGCGCCTCAAGTGAGGGTAGGGTTGGGTATATCAGGGCCGCAGCAACACCGATTAATGCAAATACTGACAGGCCGCCTACGACAGCTGACATTAAAAGATATTGCCACCATTTATTGAGTATCATGAGTAATCTGTTTTCTCGTTGATTTAAATAAATACAATTGGCTCATTATAAATTGCCCAGCGCATCGTTGCGAATTAATGTGATGGATAAGTGGTTAAAATTTAATAAACCAGATATTGCTTTACAGGGTTTAAACTTATTGCTAGGATTTAATGTAAATTATTAGAAATGTTCGTAACTAACGAAATTAGCAAAGGAATTTCGATTTGAAATTCAGTCTTTTTACAGAATCAACACCCCCACTTATAGGTATTGATATAAGTTCTACTTCAGTGAAGATGGTGGAGCTATCTGACGATGGCCGTGGAGGATATAAGTTTGAAGGTTATGCAATTTCACCTATGGCTGCTGATGCTACAACCGATGGCAATTTAGCTGATCTTGAAAAAGTAGCAGACGCAATTAAACTTGCATGGAAATTACTGGGGTCGCGTGAAAAGCACGCTGCGCTTGCCTTGCCGTCTTCCGCAGTAATTAGCAAAAAAGTAATTATGGCCGCAGATCTGCGTGAAGAGGATATGGAAGTACAGGTTGAGGCTGAGGCTAATCAATACATTCCATTTCCACTGGATGAAGTTAATATTGATTTTCAGGTGATTGGCCCTGCTGCCAACAGTCCAGATGAAGTCGAGGTGCTGATAGTGGCAGCTCGTAAGGAAAAGATTGAAGATCGCGTGTCTGCTGCAGAACTTGCTGGTCTTAAAGTTGACATTATGGACGTAGACTCTTATGCAACTGAAGCGGCTTATACTTTAGTGGCTGTGCAGTTGCCAGACTCCGGTAATGAGCAAACGGTTATGATTGTGGATATAGGCGCCACTATGATGCACATCAATGTGCTGCACGATAACAAGCCGGTTTATTCCAGGGAGCAAAGTTTTGGTGGTAATCAGTTGACGCAGGAAATTCAGCGCCGATTTGGTCTTTCAATTGAAGAGGCTGAAATTTCCAAACGCAGAGGCGGGCTGCCTGAAAGTTATGAAAGTGAAGTGCTGCAACCATTTGTTCAATTGCTTGCGATGGAAGTTGCCAGAGCGCAGCAGTTTTTTACCAGTTCAACGCAATATCATCGCGTTGATCACATAGTGTTGGCAGGTGGCTGTGCTTCAATTCCGGAAATTGAAGTAACAGTGCAAGATCGGACTCAGGTTCATACGGTGATTGCAAATCCATTTCACGGCATGGCAATGGGTAGCCGGGTGAGGGCGCAGCAACTGGCTGTAGATGCGCCATCCCTATTAATTGCTTGCGGGATTGCAATGAGAGGTGTGACGGTATGATACGCGTCAATTTACTCCCGCATCGGCAACTCAGGCGAGAGGCTAGGCAGCGCCAATTTGGTCTGATGGCAATTTTTTCTGCAGTTTTGGCGGCGGCTATTGTGATTATGGCCTACACCGTAATCAGCGCCAGAATTGATGCTCAATCCGAGCGTAATGCTCGTCTGGACTCAGCAATTGCCAAGCTTGATAAACAAATTGCAGATATTAAAGACTTGAAAGATCAAATCAAAGCGATGCTGGGTCGTAAACAGGTCGTTGAGAATCTGCAAACTAACCGTAGCCAGGCGGTAGTTATTTTTGACGAGTTCAGCCGTCAGCTACCGGAAGGAATGTTTCTAAAAAATATTAAGCAGGTTGATAATGTAATCACGCTGGTCGGGGTTGCAGATACCAATGCAAGAGTGGCTACGCTGGTGCGAAATTTTAATGCTTCCCCTTGGCTGGAATCACCAAGCCTGGTTGAGATTAAGTCAGTTTCGGCAAACAATCAGAAACAGAACGTGTTTACGCTTACGGTGAAATTAAAAATATCTCAGCCAGAGAAAGAAGAAACAGCATTAAAAGCTCACGCCGCAAAAGGGAATAAACCATGAATTTAGATGATTTCAATAATATTGATATCAAGAATGCTGGTAATTTACCAATACCCGTTAAGGCTGTGTTGCTGGCGACTATTTTTGTTGTGCTTTTGGGCTTGGGGTATTATTTTCTATTGAGTCCTGCACTTGAAACTCTGGATCAGGAAACAGCCAAAGAGCAGGAGCTAAAAGACGTATTCTTCCAGAAAAAAAGTCAGGCACTCAATATGGATGCTTACCGTGCACAGATGGTAGAAATTGAAAAAACTTTTGGTGCTTTATTAAGGCAGTTGCCTGATAAGTCGCAAATAGATGGATTGCTGACCGATATTAATCAGGCAGGGTTAAGTCGGGGGCTGGAGTTTGAACTGTTCAAACCGGGTGATGAGACGCAGGCAGAGTTTTATGCCGAGATGCCTATCGCAATTAAAGTGTTGGGTAACTATCATGATTTGGGGGCATTTGCGACTGATATTTCCAAGTTATCAAGAATCGTCACGATAAGTGATATTTCTGTTCAGCCGCAAAATAAAGAGGCTAAAGCAGGTAAGACGGATGGTATGTTAGTGATGGAAGCCATTGCAAAAACTTATCGCTATCTGGATGCGGATGAGATTGCGGCAAAGAAAAAAGCTGAAATAGCAGCTAAAGCAAAATCTGGTAAGAAAGGTTGATTAAGTGAAGCCGGGTTTAAATCTCAAGATGATGCAATTGAATAATTGGAAATCCCTTTCGATTTTGGTGCTATCTGTTGTTATGGTGGCGTGTGGTGATGAAGGGGGTGATGACCTTGATCAATATATGCGTGATGCAACTAAAGATGTTAAGGCGAGAGTTAAGCCGCTGCCTGAAGTAAAGCCATATACAGCATTGCAATATAATGCGGACGGTAGCCTGATAGATCCGTTCCATGCGCGTAAGGCGGCAAGTAAAACTGGTGGTTTACAGCCTAATTTGGATAGACCAAAAGAAGCTATGGAGGCTTATCCGCTAGAAAGTTTGAAATATGTAGGTATGTTATCAAAAGATAAACTGACTTATGCTTTATTGAAAACCCCGGACAATGCAGTTCAGCAAGTTAAGTTGGGTAATTATGCGGGTCAGAATTTCGGTAGAGTCGCCAAGATTACTGATAGTGAAGTGATATTAAATGAGATTGTGCAGGATGAGCTGTCAGGTGATTGGGTAGAGCGAATTTCGAGTTTAGCTTTGCAGGAATAATGGTTTAATTAAATTGGGATTGTCAGGCTTGGGCTATCAAAATAATTATTTACAAGTGTGCAGTCCTGAAAAATAGTTTTAAGGTGAAACAATGAAAACGAATACAGTGATAGTAAAATTTTTACAGGCAATGACGCTGCTTGTTCTTACGATGTTTTCAGGCTTGTCGTTGGCTGAAGACCAATCGGCTTTAGGGAACAGGATTGAGAATGTGGACTACTCATCATTACCTGGTGGCAGGGTCAGTATTCGTGTAAAAACAACGCGGGCAATGGCAAATCCACCTGCTGGATTTACATTAAACAATCCTTCACGCATTGCGCTCGATTTTCCCCAGATTGCAAACGGGTTGGGTAAGAGCAATCTGGCTGCGGAACAGGGCGTTTTAAAAAGCATTACGCTGGCGCAAGGCAAGGAGCGTACCCGCATGGTGTTGAATCTTTCAAAAAACGTTACTTATAACACCAGTCTGAATGGCGATGAAGTTATTATCGTGCTTCAAAGCGGTGAAATTGCAGCCGGTGCTGCGGTAGAGACCAAATTTTCAGAGCCGAAACTTGGTGGGCACACTGTATCTATCAATAATGTAGATTTCGCTCGTGGTAAAAACGGTGAAGGACGCATTATTGTTGATCTGTCAGACGCATCCGCAGGTATCAATATCAAGCAAAAAGGTAAGACTATTCTGGTTGATTTTATCAATACTGAAGTCCCGGCTAACCTGCAACGCCGACTGAATGTTACAAATTTCAATACCCCGGTAATTTATGTTGATACGATGAAACAGGGCAAAAACGGCCGTATGGTGATTGAGCCTCAAGGAAACTGGGAACACTCGGCATATCAGGCAGACAAGAAATTCATTATTGATGTACGTCAGGTTGTTGAAGACCCAAATAAACTGGTACGCGGCACCAAAGCAGGTTATGCCGGAGAGAAACTGTCATTGAACTTCCAAAATATTGAAGTACGCTCTGTTTTACAAGTAATAGCAGACTTCACCGGGCTTAACATTATTAGTAGCGATACAGTCACTGGTAATTTAACTTTGCGCCTGAAAGATGTACCCTGGGATCAGGCGCTGGAAATTATTATGCAGAGCAAAGGTTTGGATAAGCGTAAGAATGGTAACGTGATCTTGGTTGCGCCAGCGGATGAGCTTGCTGCCAAGGAAAAGCAGGTGTTTGAAAGTCAGCAGCAAATCGATGATGTTGAGCCATTGCGAACTGAGGTGTTCACCTTAAATTACATGAAGGCAGAAGCACTAAAGGATATTTTAAGTGATCCTAAACAGAAGATATTATCAAAACGCGGTAGCGCAGTTCTAGATCCCCGCACTAACACTGTGTTTGTTCAGGATATTCCAAAATATCTTGAGCAGGTGCAGGCAATTATTAATAAAACTGATATTCCTGTAAAACAGGTGATGATTGAATCGCGTTTGGTAATTGCAGACGAGAAATTTGGCAAAGATTTAGGTGCGCGATTTGGTGTAAGCCAAACCGGCAGGCCGGGCGGCAGTGTTACTTCTGTAGGTGGCACGATAGGCAATAGATTTACGGCTAGATCGGCGACCGGTGTACTTACGCAAGGTGAGCATAATGGTACCGTACAGACGGTATTGTCAGATACCTTGCGTTACGACAAGGTGGAAAATACTGATAGTAAATTAACCAGTAGTGATGGCTTACCGGATTTGATGTCAAACTTGCCAGTTACCAAGGCTGGTGCAGGTAACTTTGCATTTACCTTATTTAGACTGTCAGCCGGCCTGTTATTAAATCTTGAATTGTCAGCACTTGAGACTGATAAGCGCGGTAAAGTGGTTTCCAGCCCACGTATTACAACAGCAAATCAGCGTAAGGCTAAAATCTCTCAGGGTACGGAAATCCCTTATTTGCAGAGTTCCAGCAGTGGCGCTGCAAATATTGCATTTAAACCGGCGGTGCTGAGTTTGGAAGTGACTCCACAAATCACTCCAGATGAAAAGATTATTATGGAGCTTGAAGTTAAAAAAGATAGAGTTGGTCAAACGGTGCGTACTGGTTTAGGCGAGGCGGTAGCGATTGATACACAATCAATCAACACACAAGTACTTGTCGGCAACGGCGAAACAGCAGTGTTAGGTGGCATTTATGAACAAACCGACCGGACCGAGATTGATAAAGTACCATTTTTTGGCGATCTGCCGATAATGGGCAACCTGTTTAAACGTAAATCTCTTCAGTCAGATAAGACAGAGCTGTTGATTTTTATTACACCTAAAATCATGGATGATCGATTGAACTTGCAATAAAATAGCAAAATCTGACAGAAGCGTGAGATTGTCATAAAATGCCCATCATTATAGTGATGGGCATTTTGTTTTATTTAGTGCTAACGTCACGGTAGTACCGAATGAAATTAAGGGTGTTTTAAATTGAATAACATATACTTTATCGGCCTTATGGGTGCTGGAAAAACGACAATTGGTCGTTTGCTGGCCAAGCAATTGGGCAGAGAATTTTATGACTCAGATGTTGAAATTGAACGTAAAACCGGGGTTAAAATTCCACTGATTTTTGAATTAGAGGGTGAAGATGGTTTTCGTAAGCGTGAAACTGCTGCAATTGAAGAATTAAGCCAGCATGACAACGTTATAGTGGCAACAGGTGGTGGAGCAGTATTGCTTGCCGAGAATCGTGCATTTTTAAAAAACAGTGGTAAGGTGATTTATTTGCGTGCCAAGGTAAATGACCTATACCAACGTACGCGCAATGATAAAAGCCGGCCTTTATTACAGGGCGGCAATCCAAAGCAAAAACTTGAACAGCTTTATATTGCGCGTGACCCTATCTATACCGCTTTGGCTGACTGCATCGTTGATACCGGTGCGCAATCGGCTAATGAGATAACTCACCATATAGAGCAAATGCTGTTAAAGCATGATGAGCGAACTTCAATAGAATTGAACCCGGTAGAATAAGCCAAAGAATTGATATGCAGACACTTAAAGTAGAACTAGCAAACAGAAGTTATCCGATTCACATTGGCCGAAATTTAATTTCGGATGCCAATTTAATATTGCCACACTTAAAACGTAAGCATGTGGCTATTGTCACCAACACCACTGTTGCACCGTTGTATCTGGATAAACTAAGCCAAGCGTTACAGGCTGCTGGTGTGACGGTAATTCAAATCATTTTGCCGGATGGTGAAGCTTATAAAAATACAGAAACACTTAATACTATTTATGATGTGCTGCTACAAAACCGTTGTGAGCGTAGTACAACACTTATCGCGTTGGGTGGGGGCGTCATCGGTGACTTGACCGGCTATGCAGCGGCAACTTATCTGCGTGGTGTACCTTTCATTCAGATACCAACTACACTGTTATCTCAGGTCGATTCATCCGTTGGAGGTAAAACCGGTATCAATCATCCACTAGGTAAAAACATGATAGGCGCTTTTTATCAGCCACAAGTGGTACTGGCAGATATTGATACATTAAAAACTTTGCCTGCGCGTGAGTTTTCTGCCGGCATGGCAGAAGTGATTAAATATGGCCTTATCCGCGATGTTCAATTCTTTAGCTGGTTGGAAGCCAATATTGAACGGCTTATGGTATTGGACGAAACTACGGTCAGTGAGGCCATCTATCGCTCATGTCAGAATAAGGCCGAGGTGGTAGCGCGTGACGAGCATGAGAATGGTGAGCGCGCTTTGTTAAACCTGGGTCATACCTTTGGGCATGCGATTGAAAATGCGATGGGCTATGGTGTGTGGCTGCATGGAGAGGCTGTTGCCGCTGGTACCATGCTGGCGGCAGATTTGTCGCAACGTCTGGGTTGGTTAACCGATGCAGAAGTCAGGCGCATCCATGCGTTATTAACCAAGGCCGGGCTGCCCCTGGATGCGCCAAGGTTGGGTGCTGCCAAGTATCTGGATTTGATGCAAATGGATAAAAAAGTAGCCGATGGCAAGATTAGGCTAGTGTTGCAGCAAGGTATCGGCAAGTCAGTGATCACCAGCGATTATGATGCTGAAAAGTTAAAAGAGACTTTGGCATTATGCTAACCTGAAGTTAAGCTAAATTAAGTCACTTCCCCCTGAAAAAGGGAGAGTATGAAAGTTGGTGAATGAAAGTGCTATCCATGAACAGTCTTGCTCCTTACGCAGCCAATCCAGCTCAGTCAATAGGTCGCGTGTATGAAGAGCCTTCTTCATCCACACGCAATGCGTTTCAGCGTGACCGTGACCGCATAATTCATTCAACGGCATTTCGCCGTCTGGAATACAAAACGCAGGTTTTTGTAAATCATGAGGGAGATCTGTTCCGTACGCGTTTAACCCATAGTATTGAAGTAGCGCAATTGGCACGAGGTATTGCCCGCACACTCGGATTGCATGAAGACCTTACTGAGGCAATTGCTCTGGCGCACGATTTGGGACACACGCCGTTTGGGCATGCCGGTCAGGATGCACTCAATGAATGCATGCGTGATTACGGTGGTTTTGAGCATAACCTGCAATCGTTGCGTGTAGTGGAGCAGTTGGAATTGCGTTATGCAGAGTTTGATGGGCTCAATCTTAGTTTTGAAGTGCGCGAGGGCATACTCAAGCACTGTTCAATTAAAAATGCCAGGCAACTTGGAGATGTCGGTCAGCGCTTTTTGGATAAAACCAGCCCTAGCCTGGAGGCGCAGCTCACAAATTACGCAGATGAGATTGCCTATAACAATCACGACATTGACGATGGTTTGCGTTCCGGGTTGATTACGATAGACCAACTATCAAAGGTGGAACTGTTTGCGCAGAATCTAAGCGAAGTAAAAGCGCTTTATCCCAAGTTGGAACACAGGCGCACAGTGAATGAAACTGTGCGCCGTATGATTAATACTCTGGTGGTAGATCTCTGTACACAAAGTACTAAGAATATTACTCAGCAACAGCCACAAAGTATTTCTGATATTAGACAATTACCGCAGCTTATTAATTTTAGTGATGAAATCGCAGCAAAAAATCTTAAACTCAAACAGTTTTTGCGTAAAAATCTCTATCAACATTACAAAGTGAATCGGATGAGTGCAAAAGCAGCCAGAATTGTAAAAGAGTTGTTTACAGCATTTTTTGAAAATACAGGGTTGATGCCTGATGAGTTCCAGGTTTATGCTGAAACAGACAAGGCACGCGCCGTAGCGGACTATATAGCCGGCATGACAGATCGCTTTGCTATACGAGAGCATCGCAAACTATTTACGGTGGAAGAGTATTTGTAATGTTTGGCAGGAGCTGAGGGTGGCAGTATTTGCCATGGTCTCATGCGGGTTCTCATGCGCGGCCGTAGACTGCTCCAATAGAGGGTGCTGAATACGACTCACAATGGCTGTCTAGCCATTAGTAAATCAGAGTGTCGATCGTGCAAAAGACAATGGTGCGAAAGTGGCATTGTTGCAAAATTACAACAAATGTAATTAATTGTGACAAAAATGCAAATTTTAAGTTGTCTGCACTAAAACGATTGTGCATACTTACGTTCACCTTCTTGATGAACGTAAGTGAATCGAGAAAGTTTGCAAACTTTCTCATCTGGTTTCTTGTTAGTAATAGCAAAAAGCTAATGAGGTAACGAAGTAGTATAAAGCAATAAACTTTTAGGAGATTTATATGAAAACAACAATTAAATTAGCAGTTGCTTCAGCATTAGTTGCTGCAGCTACAAGCGCTAACGCTGGTATCATCATTCCAGCTGGCGATTGGACATTAGACATCAGCGGTAACGTTAATGCTTACTACACATCAACAAGCCGTAGCGGTTCTGACGATGCAAACAGAAATCAAGACAGCTCAGTTAGCAACATCACAACAGGTTTGTTGCCAAACTTCATGTCATTTGGCGGTAAAACACGTCAAAACGACTTGGACGTTGCATTCACAATCAGCTTCAACCCAGGTGCATCACAAAACAATGCAGCTAGCGGTGGCTCTAACAGCGAACATCGTCAAGCATTCTTGACATTCGGTGACAAATCATGGGGTACTATCAAGGCTGGTAAAGATTTAGGTATCTACGGTTCAGACGCTATCTTGTCAGACATGACATTGTTAGGCGTTGGTAACGGTGCAGCTTCAATTGGTACAACTACATTAGGCCGTATCGGTGCTGGTTACATGTACGCTGACTGGAAATCACAAGTTTCATACATCTCACCAAACTGGAATGGCTTCAGCTTCCAAGCTGGTGTTACTCAATCATGGGACGCACGTAGTGGCGGCTGGACTGGTATTACCAGTGCTGGTACTGCAAACACAAACCGCGGTGGTTCACAACCTGCATTCGAAGCACGTGCTGCTTACGAGTGGGCTGGTGACGTAGCTGGTAAAGTTTGGGTTTCTGGTATTTCACAAAGCGTTGACTTTGACAGTGCAACTGTAGGCGACAAAACAGCTAGTGCATTCGACATCGGTGCTAACGTTAACGTTGCTGGTTTCGGTTTAACTGGTTACTGGAGTGATGGTCGCGGTACAGGTACACAATTCCTGTTGCAAGACGGCTTCACAACTACAGGTAAAAAACGTGATTCAAATGACTGGTACGTACAAGGTACTTACACAATCCCAGGCGTAGGCACAAAATTGGGTGTTAGCTACGGCGAGTCTGATTTAGACCACGCTTCAGGCGAAACTACATTCCGTGACTACCAACGTGATATGTGGACAGTTGGTGCTTACCACCCATTGACAAAACACTTGAACTTAGTTGCTGAGTACTCAGATGTTGATACAGAAATTAAATCAACTACTGTTGCTAACAGATACGACGGTTCATCAAAAACTGTTTCATTGGGCGCAATCTTATTCTTCTAGGATTACACAGGGTTAACCCTGTATAGTTTTGAAGTTTAAATAAAAACGGCATCTTCGGGTGCCGTTTTTTTATACTGGAAAATATTATGAGTAAATTGTTTGTATTATGTTTTTTGTTTTTAACTTCATGCGCACAGTTAATGAAGGGGGATGAGCAGCCTGTAATCCAGTTCAGAGATGCCAAAACATTCAAAACCACATGTAGTGGAACTGTTGAGGATTGGGGTAGCTGTTACAGAAAAGCTAAACGGACATGCGCAAATGGTTATGAAGTGACGGATAGAAACCAAGATAGTAGAGGTGTTGTACGTGAAATGATATTCACCTGCAAATAGTTTATGCGTTGTCATTAAAATATTTGTAGGAGCGCGCCCCGCCGCGGAAATGGTAAATCAAAGATGAGAAATGTTGATAATTTTATTATCGCAATCGGCACGAGGTCGTGCCTCCTACTCTTCTATACCTAGCTCCTGAATTTTACGTGTTAGCGTGTTGCGGCCTATGCCAAGCTGCGTGGCAGCTTCTATACGTCGGCCATGTGTATGCTCTAATGCTTTTTCGATTAATATTCGTTCAAAGGTATGGGTGCGAGACTCTAAAACATTGAGTTCACCACGATTAAGCGCATCAGCTACCTCGTTAGCGAGCGCATCTTGCCATGAAGTGGCAGTTGAAGATTGTGCTGCATCTTCTTTTAGTTCAGGCGGTAGGTCAGCAATGTCGATATTTTGGCCCGGGGCCATCACTGTGAGCCAGTGGCAAACATTTTCAAGTTGCCTTACATTACCGCTCCAGTTTACTGCACTTAGATATTTGAGTGCAGCAACAGATGGCTGTTTAGCCTCAACACCTAGTTCAGATGCACTATGCTGCAAAAAGTGTTTGATTAGTAATGGGATGTCCTCACGGCGCTCACGCAAAGCAGGCAGGCGTAATCTGATCACATTTAAGCGGTGGAACAAATCTTCACGAAACAGGCCATTTTTAACACGTTGCTCCAGGTCTTGATGGGTTGCGGCAATAATGCGTACATTCACTTTAATCGGCTGGTGTCCACCAACGCGGTAGAATTGTCCGTCACTTAATACACGTAATAGGCGTGTTTGCAGGTCGGCAGGCATATCTCCAATCTCATCCAGAAATAGCGTGCCGGTATCAGCCTGTTCAAAACGCCCACGCCGAGATGCCGCTGCGCCCGTAAATGCACCACGTTCGTGTCCAAATAATTCAGACTCTAGTAAGTCTTTTGGGATGGCCGCTGTGTTGATGGCAATAAAGGGTTTGTCTGCTCTCGGGCTATGGCGATGCAGGGCGCGTGCTACTAGCTCTTTGCCGCTGCCAGATTCACCGTTGATTAGCACAGTGGCATGCGAGCGACTTAGTCTACCAATGGCGCGAAATACCTCCTGCATTGAGGGTGCCTGACCAATAATTTCCGGTGTTTCCTCGCTAATAGTATTATTGCCTGTACTTTCTGATGCTTGTCTCGTACTTTCTTCTACGGCACGTTTGATGATGTCAATTGCCTGGTCGACATCAAAAGGTTTGGCAAGGTATTCAAATGCACCACCCTGAAAGGCAGCAACTGCGCTTTCAAGATCTGAGTAAGCAGTCATGATAATTACGGGAATATCAGGATATTTACGCTTGATTTCAGTTAAAAAATCTAAACCGGAACCATTAGGCATGCGTATATCGCTGACGACTACCTGCGGTTGTTCACGCTCTAGTTCATTAAGAGCTTCAACTATAGAGGAGAAGGTTTTAAATTCTAAATCAGTACGTGCAAGTGCCTTTTCAAATACCCAGCGTATAGATTTGTCGTCATCAATAATCCAGATCGGTTTCATATTATTCTCATATTTAAAGTGCAAATTACTGGTTGTATGTATATTGTTAATGTGTAGTTTGCTTTACAGCATTGGTTTCGATTGGTAACAAAATAGTGAAGCAGGTGTTGCCAGGCTCGCTCGTACACTCAATCATGCCGTGGTGTTGTGTGATAAATGTTTGTGCCAAGGTTAAACCTAGGCCGGAACCGCCTTCGCTACCTGAAACTAGCGGATAAAAAATCCGATCGCGGATATCAGCTGGAATGCCAGGTCCGTTATCAATGATTTCCAGTTTAATGGCGACACGGTAGCGTTTTCTTGCCAAGGTTACTTGCCGTTCAGCCCGGGTTCTAAATATGATTTGGCTGGATGGTGTTTTATGTGATTGCATTGCCTGCACTGCATTGCGTGCTATGTTGAGCACTGCCTGAATGAGCTTTTCACGGTCACCTATCAGTTCAGGCAGGCTCAAATCGTAATCGCGCTTAATGATGACTGATTGAGGGGATTCTGCAAGAAGCAGGCTTCTAACACGTTCCAGAACCTCGTGGATATTGGTGGGTTGGTATTTAGGTACGCGATGCGGAATAAGCAGTCTATCCATCAAGGCTTGCAGGCGGTCGGCTTCTTTTATAATTACTTGTGTATATTCACGCAGGCTAGGTGACGGTAGTTCATGCTCAAGTAGCTGCGCCGCACCACGCAGGCCACCTAATGGGTTACGTATTTCATGCGCAAGATTGCGTAGCAGTTCAGCATTGGCCTGCTGCTGTATTAGCATGCGCTCTTCACGTGCTATACGCAGCTGTGCGTCCATTTGCTGAAATTCTAAAATTAAACTGGCAGCAGGTGATTCAATAGGGGTGACTGTACAGGTGACAGCAAAAGAGTTTTGCCGGTGAGTACTAATGCTGAATTCATGCTCGCGGAAAGGGCTTTGCTGCTGAACTGCATTATTAACAGCCATCATTAGAATGTCGCAGTTAGGAAAAACTTCGCTGATATGCAGCCCTATTATTTGGGTGGCACTAAAGGCAAAAATGATTTCTGCACCGGGGTTTACGTAAACCACACGGCAATTGTCATCAAGCAGAATTATAGCTGTAGCTAAATGTTCTAACCCAGCAAAATGGTCTGGCGTTTTTTGAACCATAGTATTGATGCACTCAAAGTTTCACTAATCATACTATGAATAAAGCAAAAGGTAGGCCAGAAGATGTGTATGTAATTAATAAATTAAAATGGGGTTTTAAAAGTTGGTAAAGTGACCAATGCAGTCACTGCTGTATTGGCTTGTAAGCTTAGTAGTAGTGTTTTCTACCTTAAATTGTAAATTAGCGTAGTGAATCTATTTCTTTTTGTAATAGTTCAATATTTTTCTGATGGTTATCGACATTTTCTTGTAAGTTCTTCATTTTTTCTTCAAATTTAGGAACGTTACGGAAGGTCTGACCGCTAGCAGTACGGTAAACCTCCGGGTTAGATTCTCCCTCGGCATAGGCTTTCTTGGCTTCTTCAAGCGCGGATTTTTCGGCATCAAGTTCGTTCTGCAATATGCTTCTACGTTTGCTATCACGTTGATTTTGCGTGTTTTTATCTACACGAGGAAAGTCTTCTGGGGTTGCGGTACGTTTATTAGTTGGGCTGCTAGTTTTGGCCTTGGTGCGGTTATTGCTGATATTGTTTTCATCAGGATCTATCTCCAGACGCGTAGCCCCTTTAGATTTGATGTTAGAGTAGGTTACGCGACCATCCACATCTACATGCTTGTATATTTCGGCAAGTGCTGAGGTTGAAACAGTGATGGTAAATAGCGTCAAAAATAAGTGTTTTTTCATGAGCTTAGTTTATTAGAGTTAAATCAATAAGGCAACAAAGTTGACTGTTGCCAAGTGTGGTAATTAAGTGTGGACACAAGCAGGAAAAAGGTGAAGGTTATTATTAGCCGATACGTCAGCTGTAATAAAAAAGGGCGAGTAACTCGCCCTTTTTTAACAATTGCTATTTAACAGCAGATTAGCATGAGTAGTACAGGCCAAATTCTACTGGGTGTGGTGTCATACGAACTTTGTTTACTTCATCCATTTTCAGGTCGATGTAAGCGTCAATCCAATCGTTGGTAAACACGCCACCTTTTGTTAAGAACTCGCGGTCTGCATCCAAAGCTTCAAGCGCCTGTTCTAATGAAGCACAAACGGTTGGAATTTGTGCATCTTCTTCTGGTGGTAGATGGTACAAGTCTTTTGTAGCTGGTTCACCTGGGTGAATCTTGTTTTGTACGCCATCTAAACCTGCCATCAGCAATGCTGAGAATGCCAGGTATGGGTTGGCGATAGGATCAGGGAAGCGTGCTTCAACACGGCGACCTTTATCAGAATGCACGAAAGGGATACGGATAGAAGCAGAGCGGTTTTTAGCTGAGTAAGCTAATTTAACTGGTGCTTCAAAGTGTGGAACCAAGCGTTTGTATGAGTTGGTACCTGGGTTAGTAATCGCGTTCAATGCTTTAGCATGTTTGATGATACCGCCGATGTAGTAAAGCGCGAACTCGCTCAAGCCAGCGTAGCCGTTGCCCGCAAACAGGTTTTTGCCATCTTTCCAAACTGATTGATGCACGTGCATACCGCTACCGTTATCGCCAGCGAATGGCTTTGGCATGAATGTAGCTGTTTTGCCGTAAGCGTGTGCAGTGTTCAAAATCACGTATTTCTGGATTTGTGTCCAGTCAGCACGTTGTACCAATGTGCTGAATTTAGTACCTATTTCACATTGACCAGCAGTTGCAACTTCATGGTGGTGCACTTCAACAGGCACGCCCATTGCTTCTAATGTTGTACACATTGCTGAACGGATGTCGTGTAATGAATCGACTGGTGGCACTGGGAAGTAACCGCCTTTAACGCCAGGGCGGTGGCCTGTGTTGCCGCCTTCAAATTTTTCGCCAGATGCCCATGCACCTTCTTCAGAATTGATGCGTACTGAGCAACCGCTCATTGCAACATCCCATTGAATGCTGTCGAAAATGAAGAACTCTGGTTCTGGACCAAAGTAAGCCGTGTCGCCTAAACCAGTTGATTTTAAGTAAGCTTCAGCGCGTTTAGCCAAAGAGCGTGGGTCACGCTCGTAACCTTTGCCATCAGTTGGATCTACTACGTCACATGTCAGAACCAGTGTAGGCTCATCCATGAATGGGTCGATATTTGCAGTAGATGCATCTGGCATCAATTGCATATCTGATGCTTGAATACCTTTCCAACCAGCGATTGAAGAGCCATCAAATGCGTGACCTTCTGTAAATTTATCTTCATTAAAGTGAGAAACGGGCACAGTAACGTGTTGTTCTTTACCGCGAGTGTCTGTAAAACGAAAATCGACAAATTTGATGTCGTTTTCTTTTACCAATTTCATTACATTAGCCACTGACATTTAGAATCTCCTAGGATGGGTGTGGTTTAGATTAAAGTGTAAGGTAAGTAAAACTAAAAAAACAGTAAATTTTAACACAGTAGATTAGCAGGAAGCATGCCAATCTTACTAAAGTATTGAAACCAAGCTTTCTTTATAGTTTGTATTAAATGTCAAAATAAACAATGCTCCATATTGGTGCGTTCAGTAAATTTTTTGCCCCAATGTGGAGCATATTTAGGTTGTGAATATTTTTTGTGTTTTAAGGCTATACTTTTAAAAAATAATTATTTTAATTTTCAAGAAGGATAAGGTAATGAGTAGTCAAACGGAAATTTTGGCTTTGGCACAAAAACGTGCCACAGAAAAAAGTTTGCCTTACGCTGGCGCACTTACGCCACAAGAAGCATTTGAGGTATTGCAGGCAAATTCTAAAGCATTGTTAGTCGATGTGCGAACCAAAGCGGAGTTGGAGTTGGTTGGACGTGTCCCGGGAGCCCTTAATGTAGAGTGGGCATTTTACCCGGGCATGGTAGCCAATGAGAATTTTGCGGAGCAATTGACTTCCGAGCTTAATAATCGCCATGTGGGCAAAGATGCAGTGCTGATTTTTATGTGCCGTACCGGTGGCCGTTCAAATAATGCGGCGGCGGTAGCCGCAGCGCTCGGCTTTTCGCAAGCCTACAACACGCTGGAAGGTTTTGAAGGCGAGGCGAATGCTGATAAACAACGCACATTTATTAACGGCTGGAAACATGCCGGCTTGCCTTGGACTAATTAATAATGGCTGATAAGTACGCCGAACCTTTAAATGAGGTAGACCGCTACGCGGTAGTGGGCAACCCTATAGCACACAGTAAATCGCCCCTGATTCATGAGGCATTTGCCAAACAAACTGGGCAGAATATGAGCTATGAGCGCGTTTTAGCGCCTTTAGATGGATTTTCAACTACAGTTAAAGACTTGATCGCAAAAGGCTATAAGGGTGTGAATGTCACGGTGCCGTTCAAGTTCGAGGCGTTAAAATTTGCATTCTTGAATGGAAAAGTTAATCCACTTGCTGATAAAGCCCGCGCATCGAATACCCTCATATTTAAGGATGAGGGTGGCGTAATTGCTGAGAATACAGATGGTATAGGTTTGGTAAACGATGTTGTTAAGAATATAAAATTCGATATTCAGCATAAAAAAGTACTTTTGCTCGGCAGTGGAGGCGCTGCCTTTGGAGTGTTGCAGCCGTTGGTGAACGCAAATCCTGATCTTATTGTCATCTCGAATCGTACCTTTGCCAAAGCAGAAGATGCAGCAAAAATACTTGCAGAAATTATTGGTACTAGTAAAAATAAGGCAAAGTGTGTAGCTAAACCGTTTGATGAGTTGGCTGGGCTTGATTTTGATTTGGTTATTAATAGTACTTCAACTGGGTTAACTGACACAGCTTTACCGATCCCGGATTCCATTTTTTCTAAAGACTGCCTGGCATACGACATGATGTACGGCCGTGAAACACCTTTTATGGCGCAGGCGCGTCGCAATGGTGCGCGAGTGGCTGACGGCTTGGGGATGCTGGTTGAGCAAGCTGCCGAGGCTTTTTATCTATGGCGCGGCATAAGGCCAGAAACGCAGCCGGTGATTGAAATGGTAAGAGCTTTATAGATGCGGAACAGCTTTTTTACCAAGTGGTTTTTAAATGAGCATACAAGTGCACAGTCCCTGACTATTGGAGGCTATATTAAGCGCGGACTGGCGCTGCTAGTTACCATTATTCTGCTGTATCAAATCTGGATATTTCTGCATATTTTCTGGTGGATGAAATTTAATCCTTCTTCCAGTTCATTTATGGAAGACCGTTTGGAAATTATCCAGGAAAAACGGCCAGATGCGGAATTGAAGCATAAGTGGGTTAACTATGAAAAAATCTCTGTTCATCTCAAACGTGCAGTGATCGCCTCTGAAGATGCCAAGTTTCTTGATCATGAAGGTTTTGACTGGGAAGGAATCCAGAAAGCTTACGAGAAAAACCTGAAAAAAGGCAAGATTGTGGCTGGCGGGTCAACCATCAGCCAGCAGTTGGCAAAAAACCTGTTTTTATCCACCAAGCGTACGCCATGGCGCAAGGCGCAGGAAGCGGTAATTACACTGATGCTGGAGAAAATACTTACCAAACGGCGTATTTTGGAGATTTACCTGAATGTGATTGAGTGGGGTAATGGTGTGTTTGGCGCCGAGGCAGCAGCGCGGCATTATTACAAAACCAGCGCCTCAAAACTCAGTGCGGGTCAGGCGGCAAGACTGGCGGCAATGATTCCTAACCCACGCTTTTATGATGCACACCAATATACACGTTACCTGAATCGGCGCACGGCGACCATTCAGGCAAGGATGTATATGGTAGAGGTGCCTAAGTAGGGTTTAATAGAATATTTACAATTAATCGTTCGCCCTGAGCTTGTCGAAGGGGAATTTTTTTACTTGATGCACGACAATTGACCGCCCTTCGACAAGCTCAGGGCGAACGGTAAGTATTTTATAACATATGTTTCAGATATTTTGCGGTATAGCTGGTTCCACTCTGTGCTACCTGTTCCGGGGTGCCTTCTGCAATAATGGTACCGCCACCATCGCCGCCTTCCGGACCCATGTCGACAATCCAGTCCGCAGTCTTAATTACATCCAGGTTATGTTCAATGATGACTATGGTGTTGCCGGCATCACGTAAACGATGAATTACATCCAGCAATAATTGAATGTCAGCAAAGTGCAGACCAGTGGTTGGTTCATCCAGAATATACAGGGTACGGCCGGTATCACGTTTGCTAAGTTCCAGCGCCAGTTTAACGCGCTGTGCTTCACCGCCGGATAAGGTGGTCGCACTCTGTCCCAGTGTGATGTAGCCTAAGCCTACATCAAGCAGAGTTTGTAATTTGCGGGCAATGACTGGCTGTGCGCTGAAAAATGTATGTGCCTGTTCCACGGTCATGCCTAAAATTTCATGAATGTTTTTGCCCTTGAATTGGATTTCCAGTGTTTCGCGATTGTAGCGGTGGCCTTTGCATACATCGCAAGGCACATAAACATCCGGTAAAAAGTGCATCTCAACCCGAATCACGCCATCGCCCTGACAGGCTTCGCAGCGGCCGCCTTTAACGTTAAATGAGTAGCGTCCTGGACCATAACCGCGCATGCGGCTTTCCGGCACGCCGGCAAATAGATCACGTATCGGTGTAAATAGGCCAGTATAGGTTGCCGGATTGGAGCGTGGTGTGCGTCCAATCGGGCTTTGATCGACATCTACTACTTTGTCGAAAAATTCCAAGCCATTAATCTCGCCATAAGGAGCTGGCTCAGTGCTGCTACCATATAGATGATGCGAGACAATCCGGTAAAGCGTATCGTTAATCAGTGTGGATTTTCCGCTGCCGGATACGCCGGTAATGCAGCTAAGCAAGCCGACCGGCAGATTTAAAGTCACGTCTTTCAGGTTGTTGCCGCTAGCGTGTGTCATTTTCAGCCAGCGTGCAGGGTCTGCCGCAGTGCGTTTTTTGTTGTAAGTGATCTGGCGCTTACCGCTTAAGTACTGGCCGGTAAGTGAATCCGGATTGTCTTTAATCTGCTGTGGTGTACCTTCTGCTACGATGCGGCCGCCATGTTCGCCAGCACCTGGGCCGATATCTACGACATAATCCGCTTCCATGATGGCGTCCTGATCATGTTCCACCACAATCACGCTGTTGCCGATGTCGCGCAGGCGTTTCAGGGTGTCAAGCAAGCGGTCATTGTCGCGCTGATGCAGGCCGATGGATGGTTCGTCCAGCACATACATCACACCGGTTAAGCCACTACCAATTTGTGAGGCTAGGCGGATACGTTGCGCTTCGCCACCAGAGAGCGTTTCGGCGGAGCGCGAAAGTGACAGATATTCCAAACCTACGTTGGTTAGAAATTTCAGGCGATTGCTGATCTCTTTAACAATTTTGTCTGCAATGGCAAGTTTTGCACCTGTTAATTCAATGGTGTCAAAGAATGTAAGTGCTTGCTTTAACGGCACCTCGCAAACTTCATGAATATTTTTATTGCCAACTTTTACGTGGCGCGCTTCTTTACGTAAACGAGTACCGACACAGTCCGGGCAGGTTTGTGAATTCAGGTATTTTGCAAGTTCTTCACGCACGGTTTGCGAGTCGGTCTCGTGATAGCGGCGTTGCAGATTATTCAGAATGCCTTCGAAGCTGTGCGATTTTTGGTAGAACACACCGCGTTCATTAAGATATTTAAAGCCGATCTCTTCTTTGCCGCTACCATTCAGCAAAATGTGCTGAATATGTTCCGGCAGTTTTTCAAAAGTGGTATCGAGGTCAAACTTGTAGTGATCAGCCAGGCTGGCTAGCATCTGGAAGTAAAATTGGTTGCGTCTGTCCCAGCCTTTGATTGCGCCGGCGGCCAGAGATAAATGCGGGAATGCTACTACGCGTTTCGGGTCAAAAAAGTTGATGTTGCCCAAGCCGTCACACTTGGGGCAGGCGCCCATCGGGTTGTTGAATGAGAACAGGCGCGGTTCAAGTTCTGCAAGTGAGTAATCACAAACCGGGCATGAAAACTTGGCAGAGAACAGATGTTCTTTATCGGTATCCATTTCCACAGCAATGGCTTTACCCTCAGCCAGACGTAAGGCAGTTTCAAACGATTCTGCTATGCGCTGCTTCATGTCCGCTTTAACTTTGATACGGTCAACCACTACATCTACATTATGCTTGGTGGTTTTTGCCAGTTGCGGCAACGCATCTACTTCATAAATCTTGCCGTCTACACGCAAACGCACAAAGCCTTGCGCTTTCAACTCTTCAAATAAATCGACTTGTTCACCTTTGCGGTTGGATACTACCGGCGCCAGAATCATGAGCTTGGTGTCTTCAGGCAATGCCAGCACGCTGTCTACCATCTGGCTTACGGTTTGTGCTTCCAGTTTGATGCCATGTTCCGGACATTCCGGGTCGCCGGCACGTGCATACAGCAGACGCAGGTAATCATGAATTTCGGTAACTGTACCCACGGTTGAGCGCGGGTTGTGCGAGGTGGATTTTTGCTCGATGGAAATTGCCGGCGATAAGCCTTCAATCAAATCTACATCGGGCTTGTCCATGCGTGCCAGAAATTGACGTGCATAGGCCGAGAGTGACTCTACATAGCGGCGCTGACCTTCTGCATACAGCGTATCAAAAGCCAGTGATGACTTACCGGAACCGGACAATCCGGTAATCACTACCAGTTGATTACGAGGAATATCCAGAGAGATATTTTTTAAGTTGTGGGTACGCGCACCGCGAATACGAATTAAATCCATTTGGTTTAAATCCATCATGCTTTTACTAGGCTTTTACTAAAAATTGGGGCAACCTGCTAATATACCTACTTTTACGCATTAAGATTAATTATTTTTCATGTCATCGTTGCACAATACAACATCCTCGACAACATCAGCGGCAAGTAGCGTTGTCACAGAATTAATCTCATCAGAAAAAATGACCCCAGCCGAATTGCGCGCCACTTTAAGTTTGGCGTCAATTTATGGTTTGCGCATGCTGGGCATGTTTCTGATCCTACCAATTTTTGCAATATATGCGTCAACATTGCCTGATAAGCCTAGCGGTTTTATGGTGGGCTTGGCATTGGGTGCGTATGGTCTGACACAAGCTTTGCTGCAGTTGCCGTTTGGTATGGCCTCGGACAAGTATGGCCGTAAACCGATGATCTATCTTGGGCTGGGTATCTTTGCTGTCGGCAGCATGGTGGCAGCACTGGCGATGAATATCGAGGGCGTGATTATTGGCCGTGCTATTCAGGGCGCAGGTGCAGTTTCTGCTGTAGTGACGGCGCTGGTGGCAGATTTAACGCGTGATGAGCATCGTACCAAAGCGATGGCAACCATAGGCGGCACAATAGGTATCGCATTTGCATTTTCATTAGTGGCAGGCCCGATTTTGAATGAATGGATGGGGGTGCCAGGTATATTCTTTTTGACAGGGGTTTTAACGCTGGCAGCGATTACCGTAGTCAGGTTCGTTGTACCAGACCCTATCAATAGTCATTACCATTCTGATGCCAGTGCGGCACCGGCCAAGCTTATGGATGTACTTAAAAATACTCAATTATTACGTTTGAACTACGGCATTTTTGCCCTGCATGCAGCGCAAATGGCGATGTTTGTGGTAGTGCCATTCGCAATTAATGAAAGTAGCCATTTAGATGTTAATCAGCACTGGAAGATTTATTTGCCGGTAGTTCTGGTGGCGTTCGCGTTAATGGTGCCTGGAATTATTTATGCAGAAAAACAATCGAAAATGAAGCAGGTATTTGTGGCGGCGATTGCTGTGATGCTGCTTGCGCAAATCATGTTCGCTGTTTCTATCCATTATTTCTGGGGCATCATTGCGTCGTTAACAATTTACTTTGTAGCATTCAATCTGTTGGAAGCCTCGCTGCCATCGCTCATTAGTAAAATTGCACCTGCAGCAGCAAAGGGCACCGCGATGGGGGTTTATAATACATCGCAGTCCTTGGGGATTTTTGTTGGTGGTGCTTTGGGTGGCTACCTGTCACATATATATGGCTTTGCCAGCGCTTTTATATTTTGTGGCGTGATGATGTTTTTATGGCTATTATTTGCATCTTCTATGCAAGCGCCGCTAGCGGTTAGAACTAAAATGTACACCATGGATGAAACGGCCGACCAAATGTCAGTCGAGCGCGCAAATGCGGTTAAAAATGAACTGCTGAGACTTACCGGCGTGGTCGAGGCGGCGGTGTTGCCACAAGAGCGCACGGTAATATTGAAAATAGATAAGTCATATGATTGGGATGACGCCCAAGTGTATAAATTGTTGAGGGGATAAGCATGGCATCAGTGAATAAAGTGATATTGGTAGGTAACTTGGGACGTGACCCGGAAGTACGCTATATGCCTAATGGCGAAGCGGTATGTAATTTTAGTATTGCTACGACTGATAGCTGGAAAGATAAGTCAGGCGCCAAGCAAGAGCGTACCGAGTGGCATAATATCGTGATGTATCGCAAACTGGCTGAGATTGCCGGTGAGTACCTTAAAAAAGGTCGCCCGGTGTATGTGGAAGGTCGTTTGCAAACGCGAAAATGGCAGACTAAAGAAGGTCAGGATCGTTACACTACGGAAATTATTGCAGACCAGATGCAAATGCTAGGTGGTCGTGACGGCGGCGGTTCAAATGCCAGCTACGATGGCGGTATGGATCAAGGCGGCGCGGATAGCGATTACAATCAGGCGCCAGCAAGTCAGGGCCAAGCTAAAACTGCACCTGCGCAATCATCGGCTAAACCGGCGGCAGCGGGTTCCGGCTTTGATGATTTTGAGGACGATATACCGTTTTGAACAGTATAAAATACAGAATGTAAAGTTACAATGCTTAGTTATATTTCTAAGCTATTGTAATTAATGCATTATATTTAAATTATGACGCCCATTTCTTGTAAAGAATTGGGCGTTTTTTTTTGTACTTACTCAACTAGCAAAATATAGTAAGGTAAAAGTCGCGTTATATAGCATTGATGTCAACTTCCAAAACACAATAAACTTCAAATTGTAAATTTATTTTTTGGGGACCTAATTTGAAAGTTGAAGTAATAGATCATCAAAGCGGTGATCAGTTACCGATTCTATTGGATGAGAACGGCTTGCCTATACCTATGCCTTGTGAGTTTGTTTTAGGTCGCAGGGCGCTAGGAACGAACACGCTAATCAGAAACCTTCGTGAATTGTCCGTGTTATTTAAGTGGTTGGAGCGTGAGGGGATTGATATATGGAATCGCATTTCAAGCGGAAAAGGTTTTACTGAAGCTGAAATTCGCGGCGGACTCATTGAAATCTTAAGAAGGGATCAGTCTCAATCCCGCAAAGTTAAGAGGCTATCAGTATCTCCTAATACCTTTAATCAAAGGTTAACTACAGTCCGTCAATTCTTTGGATTGTACTTTGATATCTACTTAGGTTCGATACCATTTAACGATCTAAGTTACGAGCGTATCCGTGACCAAAAAACCAGAACACTATCATGGCTTGATTCTTCATTTATTAATGCACCACCTAAAAATTTCAGTCAGAAAAAAGGGTTAAGCCTGAACCAAGCAAAATTTTTGGCGAGATGTCTCGATCCTGAAAATGAGAAGAGGTTTGGGCTTAACCCAGCAGTCGCCTTTAGAAACTATATTCTTGTGATGATTATGCTTAATTATGGATTGAGACCAGGAGAGCTGCTTAGCTTAAAAGTTGAGGATATAGAGTTTGGTGCTACATCTGCTATTAGGGTCGTTAGAAGGCCGCCTGACTGCAAGGATAAAAGAAAACCACGGCCTAAAATAAAACGGAACGGCAGGGTGATGCCAATAGATAACCCAGTTTTTGCAAAGCATCTTGATGAGTACATTATGCACTGGCGCGATGTATTAGAGGCCAATTCAGATCAAGAGTCGGATTATTTGATTCTTAGCGATGAAGGGTGCCCTCTTTCACAGCCTAGTATCGTGCAATTCTTTCAAATTCTTAGAAGTAGGTTCCCTGAAGACTTGCCACCTAACCTTACTGCTAAGTCACTTCGGCATACTTTTTCAAGCAACATGGAGAAATTATTGCGTGATATTGGATTAGATGAGCAGCGGCGTATGGAAGCGCTTGCTGATTTGCGAGGAGACACGAGTTTGTCATCGCAGGAGACATATATCGCTCAAGAAATACAAGAGCAAGCAAATATTGCTATGCGTAATTATCATCGCAAGTTGTTGGGTTAGGGAGAATGATATGAATGAATCGACCAAGATGCAGTAGACACTTTTAAGCCTCATAATTACGCTTAAAAGGAGCATCAAATGGTTAGCAAAAGATTTACAGAAGAATTCAAACTAGAAGCTATCAAACAAATCACTGAGCGGC
>Ga0208756_100029_pt1 | contig 138368 bp, 172 predicted proteins | sample LakWasMe73_LOW10_2_FD_183901 | JGI IMG/M metagenome (GOLD analysis project Ga0208756, IMG submission 183901) | Freshwater sediment methanotrophic microbial communities from Lake Washington under simulated oxygen tension - Sediment Metagenome... | ecosystem: Environmental > Aquatic > Freshwater... | reverse complement strand
AGCCGTGGCGCTTTATCAGAATTACCGATGCAAACACCCGCAACTGCATACATCAGCTGGTGGATGAAGAACGCATTCATACTGCAAAAGCCATCGGTGAGTATGAAAGCACTACGCGCATGGCAGAATTTCTGAAGTTAAAAGTTGAAGGCATATTAGACTGTGGTGAGTTATTGGTTGCCACATTATGCAACAAGCGTGAAAGCCATATTTTTGGGCGCAGGACTTTGCCGGAAATGGATATTGCCTCTGTCAGCTGTGCGATTCAGAATATGTGGCTGGCTGCACGTGCGGAGGGTTTAGGCATGGGCTGGGTATCAATCTTTGATCCGGTTAAACTCAGTGCTTTACTGCAAATACCAAACGGCGCGAAGCCAATTGCAATACTGTGTCTGGGTCACGTAAACACTTTTTATAAAGAACCCATGCTGATTGAAACAGGTTGGCGGCAAGCGAAACCGCTGGCTGAAATGGTGATGGAAAATCAATGGAATGCCAATGAATAACGTGCATTTAATTTTAGGCGGGGCGCGCTCCGGTAAAAGCACATTTGCCGAGAAACTGGCAATCGATAGCGGTTTGCCTGTTACCTATATTGCTACCGCACAAATATACGATAAAGAATTTGGCCAGCGCGTTGAACATCACAAAGTCAGACGCCCTGCACATTGGGAAACAGTAGAGCAATCGTTTAATCTGGGGCTAGCCATACAGCAACATGCAAAAGTAGGCAGCGTTGTCATTGTCGATTGCCTGACCCTATGGCTCGCACAGTGCATTTGCCCTGACTGTGACCGCCCAGAAAATTTAAGCTGGCAAGCGGAGCGAGTAGCTCTGCTGGATGCTATACCAAAGTTACAAGGTACAGTTCTACTTGTAAGTAACGAGGTGGGCATGGGCATTGTGCCGCTGGGCGAGATCAACCGCCAGTTTCAGGACGAACAAGGCAGGCTGAATCAGGCAATCGCACAGCTGGCCGGTAAAGTCAGCTTTATTGCCGCCGGACTACCGCTCACACTTAAAGGATAAATATGGAAAGCATCACATTTGAAGTAAAAGGCGAATTCATTGAACTGTGTAACCTGCTAAAACTCGCAGGCATCGCCAACAGCGGCGGACAGGGTAAACTGATGGTATCTGACGGCATTGTTCAAGTCGATGGCGTTACAGAAACACGCCGAACTGCAAAGATCCGTGCTGGCCAAGTGGTGGAATGCATGGGACAGAAAATACTGGTTACAGCAGGCTAAAATAATACGAAGAGGATATTTAGCAATCCAATATTAATATTAACCAGCAAAGTGCTGGATCACTCATAAAGCCGTCATTGCGAGCGATTTAATCAGTATTTACCTAGATATATTCGGCCAGCTTATCCCAATTCAGATGCTGTTCTACGCAATCCGCCAGCCGATCCAGTTCATCATTCCTGAATTTTTCATAATCGAATGTTTGCTGCGTGTGCAGCCCTGCCCATTGCAGCCAGGCTGCACACGACTGCGCATGATCAAACAGCCCATGTAGATAAGTACCTGCCACTAGGTTATCAGCAGAAACAGCGCCTTCAGGCCGGCTGGCCAGCTCATTTGTAACGTACAGCGCGGGCTTGTGTAGTGCATCACCTACGCTAACACCCATATGTATTTCATACCCAGTCACTGCGGCCTCGGCAAAAGCCAATTGCGCGGTGACTTGCTTCAGCTGCTTGGTTTGCTCCAAGGTGGTTTCCATATCCAGCCAGCCAAGACCGGCACTTGATCCAGCCTCGCCCTCTATAGCGTAAGGGTCATGGATCAAGCGCCCCAGCATCTGAAAACCGCCGCAAATACCCAGCACTTTACCGCCGTAACGCAAGTGCCTGGTGAGGGCCTGTTCCCAGCCATGTGTACGCAAGTAGGCAAGGTCACCGCGTACATTCTTACTACCGGGCAATATAATTAAATCAGCCGGCAGGATCGCATCATTCGTTTTAACGAAATGAAAATCTACCTGTGGATGCAAGCGTAGCGCATCAAAATCGGTGTGATTGGAGATATGCGGCAATACCGGCACCACTATACGCAACCGAGGCAATTCCCTCCCCATTTCAGGGGGAGAGTTAGGTTGAAGGTAGGAGGGGGAAGGGGTTGTAGGCACAGCATCTTCCGCTTCAATATGCATGCCATGCAGGTAAGGAATCACTCCCAACACCGGCTTGCCGGTTTCCTGCTCCAGCCAATCCAAACCCGGTTGCAACAGCGCGATATCACCGCGGAAACGGTTAATGACAAAACCGACAACACGCTGACGCTCACTTTCAGATAGCAACGCCATGGTGCCGACAATATGCGCAAACACGCCGCCTCTATCAATATCTGCAATCAAAAGCACCGGGCAATCCACCGCCTCGGCAAAGCCCATATTGGCAATGTCATTGTCACGCAAGTTGATTTCAGCCGGGCTGCCGGCACCTTCAACCACGACGCATTCATGCTGTGATCGTAATCGTTGCCATGAAGCCAACACTGCACGCATCGCAGTTGGTTTGTAAGCGTGGTAGCCGGTAGCTTCCAAATTACCAACCACCTTGCCATGGATAATGACCTGACAACCGGTATCTGTGTTGGGCTTCAGCAACACCGGGTTCATATCGGTGTGCGGCTCCAGCCCACAAGCGAAAGCCTGCACCGCCTGTGCGCGCCCGATTTCACCGCCATCTACGGTAACGGCAGAATTTAGCGCCATATTTTGCGGCTTGAACGGCGCAACATGCACACCTCTGCGATACAATACGCGACACAGCGCCGCAACAAGGGTACTTTTCCCTGCATCCGACGTAGTACCTTGAACCATAAGTGATTTGAATGTCATTCGACCATTATCCCATTTTCATAACCGGCAACCTAGCCTTATACAGCACTGCCACAGCAGTGATTGCGGCAGTGCTGCTGGATGCCTGGCTGGGTGAACCAAAACGCTGGCACCCGCTGGTGGGCTTTGGCTGGCTGGCAAGCCATCTCGAACTTAAGCTGAACAAAAACAGTTCGCCATTTCTACTTCACATCATCGGGCTTGTAGCCTGGCTGATATTGTTATTGCCGATTGTTGCACTAAGCTATTTTGTATCACACAGCGCTATAAGCTGGCTGGCCGATGTGACATTGCTGTATTTTTCCATTGGTGCCAGCAGCCTGTTTCTGCATGCCAGGCATATTTACACGCCACTCTCACACGGTAACCTTACTGAAGCCAGACATGCAGTTAGCATGATCGTAAGCCGTGATACCTCGCAACTGAATGAAACAGAAATTGCGACTGCAGCCGTTGAATCGGTACTGGAAAATGGTAACGATGCCATCTTTGGCGCCATATTCTGGTTTCTGCTGTTTGGCGGAGCTGGTGCCGTAATGTTCAGGTTAGCCAACACACTGGATGCCATGTGGGGTTACCGCACACAGCGCTATCAATACTTCGGCTGGGCTGCGGCAAGGCTAGATGATTTTCTGAATTTAATCCCCGCACGTTTAACGGCATTAAGCTATGCGCTGTGTGGGCATACTTTAAACGCTATACAATGCTGGCGTACTCAGGCGCGTACCTGGTATAGCCCGAATGCAGGCCCGGTGATGTCTGCCGGTGCTGGTGCAATGCAGGTAATACTTGGTGGTGCAGCACGCTATCATGGCCAGCTCAAACAGCGCCCTACACTGGGCATTGGTAAATGCGCTAATCAAAACCACATCTTAAGCGCTATTAATCTGGTAAAACGCAGCATAGGTTTATGGTGCGTTTTGATTATGATTGGCTCGATAATAAGGAGCGTATATTTTGCTTGAACATGGTGGCAATCTGGCACTCGCGGCCACACAATATAATATCCCTCTCGAAAACTGGCTGGATTTATCTACAGGTATCAACCCTGGTGGCTACCCGATTCCAGAAATTCCAGCTGAAATCTGGCAACGCCTGCCGATTGATGATGATGGCCTGGCTGAGGCAGCCTGCGCCTATTTCGGCTGCCAATCAGCCTTGCCAACTGCCGGCTCGCAGGCCGCATTACAAATCTTGCCTATGCTACGCTCACCCTGCAAAGTGGCGATGCCCAGCCCGATGTATAAAGAACACGCACACGCATGGCAGCACTGCGGCCATCAAGTGGTTACTTTACAAGACCTGCATGATGAGGCCGCGATTAACAGTGCTGACGTAGTGTTGCTGTGTAATCCAAACAATCCTACTGCAGCAAGGTTCTCGCCTTCCGATTTACTCGACCTACATACAAAATTGCAGAATCGTGGCGGCTGGCTGGTGGTGGATGAGGCCTTTATGGACGCCACCCCAAAAAGCAGCATCGCACGGCATTCACATTTAGAGGGTTTGTTTGTACTGCGTTCGTTAGGAAAGTTTTTTGGTTTGGCAGGCGCCAGAGTCGGTTTCCTGCTTGCGCATAAGAAACAGCTATCCTTGGTGCAAGAAGAACTTGGCCCTTGGCCACTTAGCGGAGCAAGCCGATATATTGCCAAACAGGCATTAAGTGACCGTACATGGCAACAGACCGCTCGCACCAGATTATTAGCAGACAGCCAGCGTCTAGCAACGTTACTCAGTAACAATGGTTTAACTCCGCAGGCAGGCACGGCCCTGTTTCAATTTGTGCCGATAAATAATGCCGAATTATTGCAGCAGCAATTGGCAAAGCAAGGTGTTTGGGTTAGGTATTTTCCCGAAGCTTCTGCATTACGCTTTGGCTTGCCAATAGAAGATAACTGGGAGAAGTTGGGTTGCGCCCTTAAAACACTTTAGGTCTTCAGGTATAGCCAGGTGAGTCAATATCCGGGCTTATCCGTGAAATCAGCGGTTTACAAAGTGAATTCTGGGTACTTCATCATCAAATGAAATCTGTGTCACGCTGGCATGATCAATCACCATTCGGAACAAACCCTTTAACGGTATATTCAGTACCTCCGCCAGCATCGCGCGAATCACGCCCCCATGCGTAATGACTGCAACATTTTTACCACGTGAGTACTCACTTACTTCCTGAATAAAGCTTACAGTACGCTGATGTAGCTGCGAAAAACTCTCGCCATTAGGCGGCGACAGATTAGCATAATCACTCGCCCAGACATCAAACACATCACGCGGAATGCTATCCCAAGCCTGCATTTCCCAATCGCCAAAATGCAATTCTTTCAAGCGTTCATCTAGCTTCGCTTCACCCAAACCAAGCGCATTAGCCAGCTTGGTACAACGCTGTAATGGGCTGGCGTACACTGCGTCAAACGCAATACCAGCAAGCTTTTGTTTCAACACATCCTGCTCGGTATGAAAATTATCAGAAACGTCCACATCACTTTGCCCATAACAAATGTCTGAGGGTATATTCAATGAAGTATGGCGGATAAGATGCAGCTTCATAACTATCAGAATTTACTTATCAAACCGAAATAGGCAAGCAGGCCAAAGTAGAAAGCCAACTCCGTCATCTGCTGCATGGCGCCCAGGCAGTCACCGGTATAGCCGCCAATCCAGCGCTGGATCTTTTGACGCCACCAGAACCATACCAAACTTACTGGCAGTAACACACATAAAACCAACATCAGCAAATCACCTACACCGATTACAGACGTTGAGAAATAACAATAAAACAAAAACATGGGCGATAGCCCGAACACTGTCGCCATGACAACATCCTTGGCCTGCAATTCTGTCGCCAATGGTTTAGCTTTGCCACTGGCTTTAACATACTTGCCCGTAGCCATCATATACACAGCGCACAACCTGCTGGCCGCATGCGCAGCGATTAAGGCATATGCCACGAATTGCACCGGCAAAGCATTCAAGAATTGAAACTTGCCAAATAGAATTAAAAACAGCGCAATAGCGCCATAAGTACCCAGCCGGGAATCCTGCATAATAGTGAGTATTCGCTCACTATCCCAGCCGCCACCCAAACCATCAACGCTATCTGCCAGACCATCTTCATGAAAAGCACCGGTCAGGTAGATAGTCGCGGCCATACTCAGCAGGATTGCAATATGACTGGAGAAAATATTGATGGTAAGCAGAAACACTACCGCCCCCACCAGGCCGACAATAATGCCAACCAATGGAAAATACTTGGCGGAATGATTAAGTTCTGGCTCCTGAAAGTTTGGTAAATCTGGCACAGGAATACGCGTAAAGAAACCAACCGCCAGCAAAAACCGGCGCCACTCCTTACACAAGAAACTTAGCATTCTGCACCAACATCTGATTTTTCACTCACGCCGGCACTCTCAAACGAAGCCATCTCGTTTAAAAAATTTACCGCAGCCTGCACCAGCGGATAAGCCAGCACGGCACCGGTACCTTCGCCCAAACGCAAACCTACGTCCAGCAAAGGTCTAGCCTCTAAAGATGCCAATAATTGCCGATGCCCGGCCTCACCGGAGCAGTGCGCAAAAACACAATACTGCAGAATATTTGGCTGCAAACGGGAAGCGACCAACAATGCCGATGTCGCAATAAACCCATCTATCAGTAACAATGCCTTATTCTGCGCTGCCGCCAGCATCGCCCCCACCATCATGGCAATTTCAAAACCACCAAAAGTTGCCAGCACCTGCATGGCAGCGTCATTTCTTAATTGATGTGCTGCCAAAGCTTGTTTAAGCGTTGTAGTTTTTTTTGCCAGCCCGGCATCATCAAATCCGGTACCTCGACCTACGCACTGCTCAATCGGCAGATTACACAGCACGCTCATCAAACAACTGGCTGATGAAGTATTACCTATACCCATCTCACCGAACCCCAGCACATTACTACCTGCATTGATTTCTTTCTCAACCAGGGCTGCACCGGTTGCTAGCGCTTGCTCACATTGCACCAACGTCATGGCCGGCTCTACCAAAAAATTCCTGGTGCCAAAATTAACCTTGGCATGAATTAAATCCGGATGATCTTCAAAAACATAATTCACGCCAGCATCCACTACACGTAACTGCATATTATGCTGACGCGCAAAAACATTGATTGCAGCGCCTCCACGCAAAAAATTCAACACCATTTGCGCGGTAACGGCTTGCGGGTAAGGACTAACACCAGCCGCTACAACACCATGGTCACCCGCAAATACCAGCAAAGTTGGCTTACTTAACTGAGGTATTAATGTGTTTTGTATCAGGCCAATCTGTAATGCGATTGACTCCAATACACCCAATGCCCCCAACGGTTTGGTTTTTTGATTAATCTTTTGAACAAGAGCATCTTTAAGTGCTTGATTTGGCTGTGCGATATTGAAATTCATAACTACGAATTTTACATGGTTGTACTAACTAACTTAATAAATTTGAGAAATTACAGAAATATTTTTGTCAGTTTCCGGTTTAGTTTGCTATAATGCGCGACTTGCAAACACACACCGACGTTTGCAAACAGTTGTACAAGGGCCGGGTAGCTCAGTCGGTAGAGCAGCGGATTGAAAATCCGCGTGTCGGCAGTTCGATTCTGCCCCCGGCCACCATCCCTTACCCCCAGTAAAATCAAGCCTTATAGACAATTCCCGTCAAAGACGTATTACCCTATTTTACCCCAAAATACCCTAAATATCCCTACATCACTGTGCTGAAAATGTGCTGGAGTGTGCTGGATCATTTTAAACACCCATCACACAACTTGGATGAACTCAAGGCTAGTGCTAAAGTGATACCGTTTAATAAACAGGCTTACGTTAGTGATATTTTTACCCAGGTATGTTTCGTCTATCAGTGCTTTTGAAGCAATGATATTTTGTCAGGAAGTTCTTCAATCAACTAACGATAACATCAATATTGATGCTCGCTATTTGCGTTTTACGGATCCTTTTGGAATAGCTTTACTAGGTGCATGTTTCCACGAAATTAAAACTCGTAGCCAAAAAATCCGCATTCACAACCTGAATGCCAATTTAAGTGGCTATTTACAACGTATGGATTTGTTTGAAGGCACAGAGTTAATTGATTGCCAGCCTGAGAGAGTTAGCCGTCACAATCGCGCAAACTCACTTGTTGAGTTAACAATGCTCTCCCAACACTCTAAGGTTGGTGATGTTTCGGACAAGTTAGCAAATGCAATTGTAGGTGGATTTGGTGATGTTGACCCTAACGAACCCGAAGATGAGATGACTGGCTTCAATATGTTTTATAAACTTGTTCAGCCACTGCAATACGCATTAAATGAACTTCTTGAAAACTCCCTAACACATGCCCGCCGCAGCGGTAATAAAGATGCCAGTGTATGGATTGCCAGCCAATATTACCCCAATAATGGCTTGATTAGACTGGGAGTGGTCGATAACGGTTGTGGATTTTTAGAGTCATTACAAAATCACCCAACACTAACAAGTAAACGTCATCTGAATGCAATACTTCTTGCCCTGCAGCCTAGAATTAGCTGCAACCGTGAATTAGGCTTGCGTGGTGATACGCGGAATCAAGGGGTTGGTTTAACCACCAGTAGCAGAATTGTTCAACATGCAGGTGGAAGAATGGTTTTAATAAGTGGTAACGCGATGCATGACACATTGGGAAAAAGCCAAGAAAGCATTAATAATTTGTGCTTTTGGCATGGAGTTGGGATCGCTATTGAATGCCAACGCTCAAAGTTAGCAGATGTGCGGTTTAGGGAACTTTTACCTCCCCTTGATGACATACCACCAGCTCGCTTACGATTCGAGCAGTAACATAAAAATTTGGTATTACAAACAACTTAAGTTATTATTTGCAAATCATGCAATCATTGATATCACTACAACAATATGCTAACGGCAAACTTATTGGTCCGAGGATAGCTGCGGCTCCAATTCTTGAAGAGGTGGAGTTAGCCCTAAATCGTAAGCTGGAAGTTGTGCTGAACTTTGCTGGCATTGAAGCTACTCAATCATTTATTGATGGTTTGGTTGGTGCGCTGATCTTGAAGCGCGGCCCCGATGTTCTTGATCAACTGATCTTCAGATCTTGCTCTGAAGATGTCAAAGCAATCATACAATTTGTTGCAGCAGATCGCTGTGATCAGTATTTAAAATTTAACACACATTAGTCTTGGACTAGATTACGCTTCAGAGCGTCGGTTTTTTTGTGCAATTTGCTTGCACTAATACCCGCCACGGCAATAAAGATCACACCGATGGCTAAAATAATCATAGCTAATTCGTACACAATAAAACTCCTAATAATGGCTAATAGTAAAACTTCATTTAACTTTCATCAAACCACGTTGTCACATATTCAAAATTAAAGCCGCAGCCTGATTTACACCGCCACTTGCCTTTACAAACTCTTCCAAATCCGCACCGTCTTCAATGTTTAATTGTTCTTTAGGGACAGCCAATATTTCGGCTGTCTCATTGAAACAACGAACCATTCCACTTAAATGATCCAGCTGAATTCTTTTCACGTCACCACTCATTAGATACTCCAATTTGCTATTTGCAACAACACCAGACCGATTATTTATGATGCGGGGATACTAGGACGTATCCCCGCTAATGAAAATTGATTTTAAAAATTCAAAATCAATTTATTCAAAACTTAATTGCCAATGCTAATTCGGATTATTAAATCATTTGTCCGCTTTGCCACCAGAACCACTACTAGACCGGCTTGCGCCTTTGTCCTCACCTTTATAGCCAACACCTCGTGGAGCCATCATAATAATCTTGCTTGCGTCACCAGTTCCACCAGAGTTTGCCCCACCGCTCGCTATAGCTGAAGCCATATTATCAGCTAGCCCCATGAGCTGCTTACCAAGCATGGCAAAAAACAAAACCAGCAACGACATGAAAATCAGATCTTCCTGGACGACATTTGCATAAGCCACCACCTGGTTAATTACGCCTATTGAAATTAAACCAACGAGGACTGCAATTACCTTATAAAGCGCAGCTGAAATCATGAACTTTAACCAGCCATTGAATAGAAAACTTAGGTTGGGAATTAGCAAGAATGGTATCAGAATGGGTCCAATGGCCAGCCCTACATACATCATCACCTGCCCTGCGTTTAAAACAAAGACGAAAGTTAATAATGACCAAAGAATAAAAAATGCAGCAATCAATAACAACACGACACTAATCAAAGTGTTTATGGGACTTAACGCAGACTCAACAACAGCCCCCATTACGCTTCCACCATTCTTTACAGAACCAGCAATTGAACGAGCCAGCGACACTGCTGGAATTGAGTCTGACATTTTTTCAAGTACGGATTTTTGGTTGTCGCTTGCCGGAGATATAACTTTGTACAAACCCTTTATCGCATTCGAGTGCAGATCCACAATTTCAACCGTTGGGTCATTGCCATCAGTAAAAACACTGGCTACTGCGGGTATGGTATTTAAAAAGAATCCTGAGACGGATACCCCTTTAACTGGAGATGTCCATCCCACCAGCATTGCAGAAATAATTACGAAACTGATAAGCATTTTTGTTACATCAACGATTATTTCCTGACTGGTATCAATCATGAATAAACAAACTTTATAGAAAAACATAATGCCAAAAAGTATTCCTAGCAACTTAAACCCAATGCCATCAGCACCTCCAAGCCTGCCAATCATATCGCTGCCTACAACGTCCATAGTATGCAACACATCTGCCGTAGCAGTTTTAAATTCGATAGCCATTGTCGATCCTTAATTTAAAAATTGCAGCAAAGCAAAAAACGGTAAAAAGAAAAAAACGCACAGAAAAAAGAGCATGAGCCTGGCCGGGGACTCGTAGTAAACAGTAATCAACGCATAGGCTAAGGACTGTCTGAAAGGGAAATTTGTGTTGGCACCAGAATCACCAACGGCTTCGGAAATTTTTTGGCGATCTTCAGCACTTTCAATCTTACAGATTGCGAAAATCCATCTTTGAATTCTTGGTGTTGTTGTCATGTTGGTTACCATCCGAAAACTTTTTTAGTGTGTTCTTGTTGTTTTTTGATCCTTGCATTGCGATCATCTTCCATTTTTTTGATCTTGGCGATCCGCTCTTGCTGCAAAGCCTTTTCAGCTGCTTTTTCATTAACCAGGTATATGCTGGCAAGAGCAATAATCACCAGGCATAAGGTAATAATGTGAATTGGTTTAATCTTGTCCATTTTCTAAAGTCCTTTAAATAATTCTTTTCTGCGATCTTCAACGTCAAATTTTTTACCACCAGAAAGCGTTTTCATGGTGATCTCACGTTGTTTTTCCATAGCTTTCATTCGCTCAATGTCAGCCTTTTGCTGTTCCTGCATTTGCGCTTCTGATTGCTCTTTAGCCTGCTTGTCTTGTAGAGACTTCTCACGTAATTGAGAGTTGAGCTCCATCAGCTCGCCGGCCATCACTTGATTCTGCTGTGCCAATAGCTGAAATCCCTGAACAGCTCCTTTAACTTCATTAATTTGGGGCCCCATACTGGCCAGTTTTTGCGATTTTTCTTCCGCTCGTTTAAGTGCTGCAAGATCACGATCCGCCTGTGCCTTATAAATTCCCCCTTTAATTTTTGATAATTGCATTTCCGCATTGATATATTCTTCAGGCGACATCTTCAACGCCATCATCTCGGCGCGACGACGCTCAAGCGTTGTGTACGCTTCTGTGCTAGTGGTATAAATATCTGTTGTTGCCTTGTACAGGGCGTCCAAGTCTTTAAGCGTATCCTTGTATGGTTCCAATTTTTCAGCAATTACATCTGCAGGGATGTTCTTCAGATTCTGCAACATAGTCGTGTATTGGCTAACCTGCTGGGCATAATCACGCACCTGGCCCGCAACCAGCTGCGCCTGCTTGCTTACAGATGCAATAAGCTCACCGTTGTTCATTATTTGCGTTACTTCAGTGGCGCCACCCGTTGCACCGCCACCTGCCATGCTGTTTGTACCCATTGAAAACAACGCGAAAGCAAGGCAGGCTTTAAAAGTTAATCTATTCATAATTACTGAACCCGATAGTTGATAGTGTCGTTTGCATTTATGAGCTGTAACACATGTCCAAAAATTTCGTCTAATGGCTCATCAATTGTTAATAAATTAAAAACGCTGGTTAGAACAATTTCCGCTGTGTGTCCCGGGTATCTCGATATCGCTTCTTTTGCATTTCCAAGAAATTGATCTAAACACTCTGCACCTATTTGCAGAGATGCAGATTCAAATTCGTCTTCACGATAATCACCGTCCCAATTTCCAGAAAAAGGCTGGTTTTCTACTTTATTTTTCATTTCAAAACTCATATCAACTCCTTAATTTACTGGATAAAAAACACTTTGTAAACACTTATATTCATTGTTATAAAAATACAACTACATAAACATGAAATATACATTTCATTTACACTCTAGGCGAAAAAAAAGAGGCCGTCAAGCCTCTTTCTAAATTTAACTATATGTTTTTTATAAAACTTTTATTGTCATAAGAGAACAACCAAGCATCTCCTCAACCTGATCTATCAATGTATCGAATTTTTTGTAGATTTTTTCATTTTTAATCGCAGTTCTAACTCCAAATTCACGCCCATCTTTCATTTTCACATGCAACTTCCAATAGCGCGTTTCTAGATCACGCGAAGCATACAGCGCATCCACAACCTTCAGATCTAAGTACATTCTTAAAATCTTTATCTCTATCAATTCCATTTAATAAAATCTAACTTTCGTAAATTTGAAATATTGATTTTATTCTACTAATTTAGTTATTAATAGTAAACTTTAAAACATGTGTTTATAAAATTGATACCATTATTTTTAGATAACTTTTTTGTTACCTGATGGCGGGTTTACCCGTGCCCGAAGGGATGAATGCCCACAGGCACGCGTTGAGCTACATCAAGCGGGGTATGCTTGATGTGGTGATTTATCGCGCACGTGCCGCTTCAGCGGCCGTGTTCAAGGGAAGATTATCTATTTATTACTGTAAAACTTTACCTACATCCCCTAATCTCCGAATAAAACCGATTCTTTCTGGGATATTCGGCTCCGCCTCTGAAGAACGGCTTCGTTTCCATTCATTTTTGATCAATGTCTTAATTTGTTTTACCTGGCTACGACCTCCAGCAAAGCCCGGCGTACGCCAAACCTCATGAATCAACTGTCTCAACTGGTCATCCCTCTTTGTCCTTATGTGACGAATGAGATTGTCTCGCAGACCCTCATAGTGAACTTTTGAATAGCGCCAGGTCCATGTTGGTTTGGGCTCATCAGGCTTAGTGAGTCTAACTAGCTCATACCCACCTATAACGTGCAGCCGAGATTTACTGGTTGCGTCTTGCCATTCCTCACGACTTGCAACTTCCGGCATGACACCTTCAGTTCGACAGAGGACCCAGTGAACGATATTGTTAGGTTCATCGTGCCAAGCAAGAAATCTGAAACTGGCAAAACCTTTTTTTCTCCGGCGCGACTGCTCCAGTTTTGACAATCCAGTCTGGTAATTTTCAGAAAATTTCTGAGCTAAAAACTTAGCCTTTTCTGGTTTGATTTGACCCAAAATGTAGTGGTGATGACCGGTACGAACAAGATCAGAAATTCGCTGCATCCAGGGTGTTTTTTTGGTAAAAACAAAGAGCGCATGATTTGTGTATTTCATAGTTTTTGATACCAAACATAAAAGGAGTTTATAAATTCATGTTATTCAATATATTTAAGATTCCATAAATTCACACCCATCATATATGAAAACCATAAACAATAAGTGTTGACAAAGTGTTATTTATCAAATACTTAATTGATTTTTTTAAAATCAACACGCATAATCAAACCGTCACTTTTTGGGTATGCCAAACCTTCAAAACATCGGGGGTTAGCCACCCCAAACAACAAGCGCAAGGATCGGATGATCCAATTCAAATAACGCCAATTATTTGAATAGCACGGTGAAGCGTGGTGCTTCTAATAGAGCTCGCCACGCTACGCTGAGCGCTGGGATTTGAAATAATCCCTTCGACTCAATCTGAGTTCTTTAATGAAATCAAATATTGGGCGACAACGAAACGGGCTTCTGGGTAACCAGAAAGTGCCTGTCAGCCATGAAAGCTGGTATTCAATCCAGCCTAGGGGATAAGCAGTAATGCGTATGACCTAGCTCAACACGTAGGCTCAGGGTGATCAGAAATGACATCAGCTGCTCAGGAGAAGTCTGAGAGCAGTGGCACCACAAGAAGTTGTGGGTCGGTGGATAGCTTAAGCGTGTAACGGTAGCCCTTCAAGGGAGCCTTTGAGAGTTTGTGATGCAGTGGAGTTTTGGTAACCGTTGATATTTTATTTCTAGTACACGAGTGTTTTTGGAATCTTTTGCCGTGGAAACCCGAAAGGGGTAGGGTCTCAGACCTATGGAAATAAAATGAGGTGACTGCTAAGCAAGCGCAGTAGTGGAAGCACCCAAACCGCGAAAGCGATGGGTATCTGACTAAGTTGGGAAGCACTTAATCGAGCAGCTTGGCGGCTGTGTTGTATCGAAAAGTGTGGGAGATTTGGCAAGTATGAGCGACAAAGCGGCTGACCAAAATGGTCGCAATGTCACCTCGGAAACGAGGGTAAGAAAGCCAAAACCGTGCGATGCGCGTGGGGCGTGATGCCCCACATTGTTGTTTGTTGTAGAAGTGACTGATTGGGCTGGATGCCCGATTAAATCTAACCGTCCTTGGCCGGATGGTTGGTAGCTTGGGTTGGCCCCCAAGCATTTATTCCAAGCGCTGGCGTTGTTTTTTTAAAACAACGAGAGCGTATAAGACAAAATCTAGTGGTACAGCTTAGTGATCTGACTGTAAAATTTTGTTGGTAAGTGTTTTAAGCGAATTTCTGGAACTCGTCTAAACCGGAAAGCAGCGATTCACAACCGCGCCGTAAAGTCGGCAGCAAAGTGCCAGGTAATTGTATTTTTACCGGGCGACTGTTTATCAGGCAAGCCACCACCCTTTAATCGGGGTGGTGGATTTTATTAAGGACATTAAATGCTAACTGGAATTCTTGTGTTTTTAGGACTAAATGCTGCTGCAGGCGCTAGCAATCTTGGCGAGGTTTCAAGTGCAGGATTTGTAGCTATTTTGCTGCTGTTTTTTGCGGTTACATTCCTACTTGCATTCAGCCATTGGCTCATTTTTATGATGGCTATTGATAACAAGCAAGGGCAAAGCAAAAAGAAAAAGATTGATTAACGTACAGTTGTCACACAATGTCACGCAGCGTCACACGCTGTCACTAAAATAACGGAATTTTGAAATACTATTTAAGCTGTATATACATATATCAATATATATGTATATCAATATATCAAAGGTTTTTGATGGTTTACCTTAGAGATCTTTATAAAGAGCTTCTCTACGGCGTTCAAGATCAACCTCTGGATTCCCGGTTCTTTTGATTTTTACATTGCTGTAATCAGTCTTGGGATTTGGAGTTTTTTTCGTGACCACAGTTTTAACATCATCTTTTTTAACCACCTTGGCAGGCGTAGCCACAGCTTCTGCTGGCTGATCTGCGGGCGGAAGTTCATTAGCCTTATTTGATATCACCTCTCCTGATTGAGCAGCATCTTTCTTGTCAGAAAAACTCTTAACCAGATATACACCACTAACAGCTATCACCATCAACGCTGCTACGCTTACAAGCACATTTTTAACATTTAACTTAGACATTCTTATTCCTTTTTATCTATTAACAACTCTATTTTAATCAAATAAAACACTTTGTCAACAGATAACATTCGGGCGTAAAAAAAGGGGCATTTGCCCCTTGTTAATATTACTTATATCTTTGTCTTAGCTGCAGCGGTAATAATATGCGTAGAACCGCCATCTCCACCTGAATTCGCCCCGCCCGTCGCAATAGTTGATGCAATATTGTCAGCAAGCCCCATAAGCTGTCTACATAACATAGCGAAGAATAAAATAATAAGCGACATCATAATCAAGCTATCTTCCGGCCCTGTTGATTTGTGCGCGTAATTAACAACAGCATCCACTGTCCCTAGCGTCAGCATCGCCACCAGCACAGCAACTACCTTATACAAACTGGCAGCAATCATAAAACGCAGCCAACCATCAAACAGGAAGCTGAGTTTCTGTATCAACAAGAACGGTATCAGCACTGGCCCAAGTGCCAGCCCGATATACAGCATTACCGTCCCTGCATTGATTACAAACACAAAAGTAACCATTGAGAATATGATAAATATTGCGGCAAGGACAATCAGCACCGTTGACACCAGAATAGACATCCATGGCGCATTATCAAAAGCATTCCCTTCCTCGCCCCATCCAAATATTTTTCTCATTTGCCCGTAAATAGGAATGGCATCCTTGAATTTTTCAGAGATCGATTGTGCATTATCCTCAGATGGACTTAATATTTTATACAAATTCATTATTGAATCAGCATGTTTAGCAATTACTACCGGAGTAGCGTCATTTCCCTCACTAAATCTTTTTGCTATATCCGGAATATCCCTTAGAAAAAATCCGGCAACCGTAAATTTACTGACACCACCTCCAGGGGTCTTTGACGACCATCCAACTAGCATGGTGGATAAAACGGCAAAAGTTATTACTAATTTAGTAATGTCCACCATTATCTGTCCACCATTTCCGTCCAGCATGAACATAATGATGTTATAAAAAAACATGATAGCGAATAAAGTCGCCAATAACTTGAATCCCAATCCATCCAAGCCGCTAAGCGTGTCTATCATATTTACGCCAACACTATCCATCGCATCAAAGACATTAGTGATTGCCGGTAAAATAGTGCTATTAATCGTAGCTGGCATAATTAAACCTTATGAAAACAAATTCAAAAAAAGAAAAAACGGAAATAGAAAAAATATGCAAAAGACCCCAAGAAAAACACGCGATGGCGACTCCCGGTAAACCACCATCAAGGTCCATGCCAACAGGCTTATTTTTTTCTCGACCACAGGAGCTTTTTTTCTAACGTCCAGATCACCCTCTGCAAATTTGTTCGCTGCGGCAACAATAGTTTGCGTATCTGAATCCGACACCTTGAATACGCTAACAATCAGCGAATCGATTTTTGATATTTTTTCCATCAAAGCCCCTTAAATAACTCATCACGATGCTTATTAACATCATAAGAACCTTCAGTAAGTGTTTTCTCAGCGGCATCACGCACCACTTTGATTCTGGCAGCGGCCTCCTCATCCTGCTTGATCCGCTTTTGCTCAGCCGCATTTGTCAGCTCTTTGGCCTGTTTTTCCTGCAGAGACTTCTCACGCAACTGAGCATTCATTTCCATTAATTCTCCGGCCATCACTTGATTTTGCTGCGCCAGAAACTGTAAACCCTGCACATTACCTTTCACGTTGTTAATCTGTTCACCCATACTGGCCAATTTTTGTGATTTTTCTTCTGCGCGTCTAAATGCGGCCATATCCCTTTCGGCTTGTGCTTTATAAATGCCGCCTTTGGTTTTGGACAACAGCATCTCAGCGTTGATATACTCCTCTGGCGACATCTTCAATGCCAACATCTCGGCACGACGACGCTCAAACGTGTTGTATGCCTCGGTTGAGGTTGTATATACATCTGTTGTGGCCTGATATAGTGCTCCCAAGTCACTTAACGTGGCCTTGTATGGGCCAAGCGTTTCAGCAATCACATTTGAAGGAATATTTTTCAAATTTTGCAGCATAGTCGTATATTGGCTAACCTGCTGGGCATAATCGCGCACTTGGCCCGCCACCAGCTGCGCTTGCTTGCTTACAGATGCAATAAGCTCACCGTTATTCATGATTTGCGTTACTTCAGTGGCGCCACCAGTTGCACCGCCACCAGCAGTCACTTGTCCTGACAGGGCGAGCAATAAGGCGCTCAGTAATAATCTCTTCTTAAACACGACTCATCTCCTTGATGTAATTATCTATCCAGTTAACATGGCCACTTGCCTGATGCTTGTTAAACGCCGCCATCGCCACCACATCAGATCGCAATATCGCCAGCGTATCTTTATCGATAGTCACCTTTACCATGCGGGACGCGCCTGGCTGGGTAATCAGGTAATCGCGCTTTTGAACGGCATTACAGATATCCTCGATCTGGGCGCTATTCAGCTCAAACTGCCCTGCATACAAACGGCTCAACGATTCAGAGCCGGCATTGCGGTTAGGTAGAAAAATACGTGTGAGAATATTGTCGCGCAGGGTTGAGAATATCTTGGACTCAGCCAAGTCTTCGGGTGATTGTGTCGCCATAACAACGGAAGCACAAAGCTTACGCAACGTCTTCAGCCAGTCACGCAGTTTTTCACCAAAAATAGGATCTTCCAGCAAGAACCAGCACTCTTCGATATAAATTACCGTTGGTACCGGAGTTCTATTGCGGCCTTGCGCCAACTGATCCTGAATACGATAGAACGCATAATCCATAAACGGACGTGCTACCAACGGGTTGGCCATCACAGTACCCATTTCGATACAGGTGAATGAACTTAGATCGAAATTGTCTTCTATATTATCGAAGATATGCCCATACTGATGCCCCTCCGTCCATATCTCGATGTCATCTCGAAGCGAAAGCGGCAGTAAAGTGGCAACGCTTCCCAGACGATGCATAAACTCACCTTCCACATGGGATACGCTCTTGATCGCCTCCCAAATAGTGCGAGACTCGTCTGATGTCAGTTTAGTGCGCGTACTTTTTGAAAGAATAAGTGCTTCTGTAAACTTGGCCAGCCAGTGATGATGACGTTCGTCTTTTATCAAGCTGTAGGGGTTAAGCTTGATGTTATCCCCTTCATAAGATGCCAGATCAATATGGGTACCGCCCTGAATCAGGGTAGGAATCTTGCAAGAATAATCTTTATCAAAGATATATACTTGAGAAGGATTATATTTGCGCCATTGTGATAACAACAGGTTCATCATTACAGACTTACCTGCACCTGTAGGTCCAATCACAAAAGCGTGGCCAACATCACCGGCATGAAAGTTAAAGTAATATGGCGTACTGTAATTAGTCTGAAACACAGCAAGTGAAGGTGCGTATTTTCCCGTCTGTTCGGACAAATACTTGTTCTCGGCACTTCCACTTGTCACAGTAAGAAAAGGTGTCAGATCGGAAAGACTTTTCACTTCAAAGAAATGCCAGCGGCGATTCTCGTAAGTCATGCCTGGTATTGTTGTGGTGTAAGCCGACACAAGATTGAGGTATTCCTGCACGGGCGTCAACCCAATAAAACGAAGTTTAGCCAGCACATCTTTACCGAAGAATTCCGCATCGGATTCTGTTTTGCCAAAGACAAGAATGCTTAGATTGTAGTCCCCGAAAAATGACCTATTGATCGATATTTCACCTAACGCACTGTTGGCAGCTTCGGCATCTTCCAGCTTTGCATTATTCTGCGCAGCATCACCCATATTACCGCCACGAAGCGCTCCTAAAACCCAAGTCGCAGGAGAATAGGCGGTAATCTTATTAAACTGGCGGACAGACTTACAATGCTTCTCCGCAACCTCTCTTGATGCAAACCTGAATGTGTGAGAAAGGGTAATCTCATAAGGCGATGTTAAAAGCACATCCAGAGCACCCTGGTTCGTGAATGAGGGAGCCTCTGCTAAAGAAGCAGCCACTCCATATAACACATTCTCGTCATGCGTAAAGCGCAGCATGCCTTTTGACTCTTCAACCATCCCATCGCCGATCAAGTCGTCATCATAGGTATTCCGCACATTAGGATTCTGTGTAACCTTCTCCTGCGATGACAGTGGATTAGCACAGCGACGCAAGAATCCACGTAGCTCCTCTTTAACTAGCGGGGTCAGCCTTAATGCTGAAGCGGTTTGAATAAAACTCTCACTGATTGATTTGAAGCGACCCACCTGGAGATTGAGCTCAACGCTTGAATAAGCAAAAGCATGGTTATCAGAGAACAACGTCAACGCAGCCTTGTAAAAAGCTTTCATGGATGACTCGCCTTCATTCACATAAAAGCTGAGCCGCTCGGCAAACAAGGAAGCACCTTTGGAAGAATCCAGCCGGATGACAAGGTAATGCCTGTTGTAGAAGTTATTGCCGGACAAGAACTCACGACTGCGGTTGACATCAATACGATCTGAGTACGGATCTGAAAACTTTCCTCGCTGATACTCGTTCACACGACGTCGATGCACGATCCATTGTAAAGCCACACCATGCGGAGATAATTGCTTATACGCATTGTCTAGTGAAGACAACATGGCTAAAACATCTTCATTGGATGAGCCGTCAGCATCAAGCCCTTTGATTTCCCAAGCCATTAGCAATGATGAATCCTTGCAGGCTTCAACTTCGCCATCCTTATGCATAAACATATAGGGATTTAATTCGGAAAATTGTCTGGTTTCAGCCATAACTGCCTTCTCAATAATTACAGATTAACTTTTAGATCACCGTCATATTCGTTTGCACCGGCTTCGCTAGGAAAGCAAAGGAATATCAAATTCACGATGGGCAATACCAACCACCATCCGCTATGCCCTGAGTCATGCATTCTGCGGATCGATACAGTCCATGACGGGACTAAAGAGAACAATATATAAATCGTATAAAAAACCGGCGAGCCGAACCCTGCTGAAATATCTACCACCATGCATGCAATCAACGCTACGAAATTGATTAACGTAAACATCCAGTATTCTGTTCTAGTGGCCCTGCCGTCCGTCACCCAGTATTTCTGAAAACATGCCAGGTAATAATTCATACAGAGTTCCTTCCAAACCCGTTCGGACGGTCAAATCTTTTCTGACGAAAATGACGGCCTGGCAGATAAGTCCCGCCCTGCCGACCATAAGAACTAATGATCCTGGTTAAAAACGGGTCAACCTTATTTGCGTAAGCAAAAGCGATATGCACCACAAATGAAATAAACAGGAGATACCATGCCCTAAGAACCACAAGCAGAATAAGGCTCGCCATAATATTCATTACAAATATTCGCCAATCCACTCCCTTCACTGAAGGAAGCTTGGTCAAAGCGACACTTACTTTCGTAGTCCTGACGCCGGTTCTCATTAGATAGCGCAGCCCATCGAAATGCCGAACAATCTTGTCACAATGGCTGAACCGCCAACCAATAACGCGCCACCGATCAACCATTTGATAACGCTGGTGCCAATACCCTTGTCCTCACCGAACAAGAAGTAAGCGCCAATAATGAACAGTCCTACCAGAATGGCAAACCCTACAATCGGGCTGCTGCCAGAAAACAACTTCTGCATTTCGCAAAACGGAATTAAAAATCTATCCATCACATACTCCTTATCTACATTAATAAATCAAACGAACTTCCTAAAAACCGTGTTGTACTCATACTCGCCACGCTCATTAACGCCAGTTAACTCAATCAACTCTTCTGGGCATCTTTGACCGGAACGTCCAGATGTAAACACAACAAACTTAAAAGCCTTACAGATATCAGCACGCAGTGCCGGTAACGGAGTGTTTGCCGTAAAGGGCGAACGTCTTAGCATATTCTCCAGACGATTCAGCGCGAGCAAAGCAGATTCCCCGTGCATAGAACAGCAGCCTCCTTCATGTCCAGTGCCGAAAGCATCCATAAGGTCATATGCCTCCTCAGCGCGAACCTCACCCATCACAATCCTGTCCGGGCGGTACCGCAGTGAAAGTTTTACCAGATCCTTCAGATAAACACCCTTTTCCTTGTTAGCCTCAAACGACACGAAATTCGGATGGTCGTTAATCTTCAGCTCGGAGGTGTCTTCAATCGTGACCAGCCGCTCATCCTTGGGGATCAACCGCATCAGGGCACGCATCAATGTGGTCTTACCAGAACCAGTGGCACCGGCAACAAGCAGGCTTTTTTTACTTACCACCATCCATTCAAAGAACTCTGCCAGACCACTTCCGCCCTTTGCTGCGAGTTCATAAGGGGGGGTCTCAGATAGAAGGTGCGCCTCAGTCTTAGGCTTCAAATCAAAAAGACCGCGATCACAATAATCACCCATGGTGATAGCGCTGGAAGTGTGTTTCCGGATACAAATTGAGTTACCGTTAATGGAAACCGGTTTTAAGGCAGCGGCAATACGAATACCGTCAAGCTGACCATCAAAGGCCACACTCATTTCTTTTTCATTAAGTCCCGCGATATTCTTGAGCGCGGCATTCAGCTCTTGAGATAGGAATCTACCCTCAAACTTCTGCATAACACCGGCTCTCTCGAACCAAATGTTGTTGAGATTGTTTACCATGATTTCGGTTACAGAGTCATCGTCAATCAGTTCACGCACCGGCTTCATGAACTCATGAAGCAGTGCAATAGCTCTTTGTTCATAAATTGACTGAATCGCAGAATTCAAGAAATTTCACCCTTTTTAAATGTTCTGTAAATCTTGTTGGCGTAATTAACGCGCTTATACTCGGAAACCGCGTTATAAGCGCCTACCGCCCGCCAGTTTTTCCCGAACTTCTGAAAATTCTGTTTCAATATCCACGCACCTACATGCACATTCATGCAAGGGTCAAACAGATCGCTTCTTTTTACACCCACACGTCCAAGCGGCGCATTAGGCGCGAGCCACCATGTATTGATCTGCATCAGACCGATGTCATAGCTGCCGTTTTCATTCTTTCCTACCGCCTGCGCATTAAAACCTGATTCATTTTTAGCTATGGCCTTAAGCAGCGACACTGGCACACCATGTTTTCTGCTTGCTTGAGCCCAGCAAGACCAACTCTCGAACTCATGCGCCATTAATGGTGCGGAAAACATTCCAACCAGCAAGAGCAGCGCTTTGATTCTCATTATTCAGCGTAAAAACGGTGATAAACAAAGAGCTGGCAGTTATGCTCCGCCTTCTGAAACCAGCTGACGGTTTGCGCTTCACCGCTTTCAGACAAAGTGACTTCACCGCTTTTCACAGTCTTGCCAAACATATTAATAGGCGCACATGCATGCTGGATTCGTTTGTAATCACTACTGGGTAGAAATACATACACTAAATATCCAACAAACAAGGCTGCAAACAAAGTGCCAAAAAATGAAGATTTCATAAGATAAAATACGATAAATTTGTATATAGAATAATATAACACGTATTTATAAAAAATAAATAGTAAATTAAACTCAATAATCTGAATAATTATTGTCTCGTGTTCATCCTACAGATCAATACACAGCGAATATCTCGCTGGTATTTTTTTATCAAGGAGATTTAAAATGAGAAACACTATTAAACTGTTATTAACTGCAGCAATGTTGGTAGTAACAACCCACGCTTCTGCTTGGGGGGTTGAAAATGATCCGATCTCAGGTGGCGATTACAAACGCGAAACAGCAATGACTCAAGGTGAGGTTTTTGAGGCTACTGTTGTCCAAGTGCGTAAAGTAAATATCCAGTCTACTGACTATGCACGCAATGCGGGCACAGTAGCTGGTGGAGCAATTGGCGGTATCGCCGGCGCATCAATCGGCAAAAAAACAGCCACAAAAACTGTGGGTGGTATTTTAGGTGCTGTGATTGGTGCTGGTGTTGGCCAAGCAATCGGTGAATCGGTTTCTGATCGTGATGCCGGTGAAGTTGTCTTGCGTGAATCTACTGGAAAGCTGATTTACGTTGTACAACAGGATGGACTTAGTTTCCAACCAGGTGAAAAAGTCTTATTAATGAAATCCAGCTCAGGTTGGAACTCTAATATAAGGGTTGCACGGTTAACCGCGCAATAACACGAACCACACTCTTAATCGGGTGTGGTTTTTTCTTGCATCATTCTAAAAAGCTACGCTTCCAGTTCTCAAATGCGTTTTTGCACTTATTTTTCAGATCTTCCGTTGTATCAGCATCCAGCGTTTTTAGCACCTTCTCATAAACCTTAAAACAATCCTCAAAAGAAGTTTCCGGTTTGGCATGCTGTGTAGTCAACTCCATGAAATACTCTACCTGAGCATCACTTAACATCATATTCATGTCTGCAATCCAGTCCGTTAGAATATCCATACGGAGTAATGCATACTGCGCCTGAAATTCAATAGGTGCAATAAACTGCCCTGCGCCCTCTTCAATATCAGCCACCAACCCTTCTATCTGTAACCCCTGCAGCTTTTCTCCCATCTGAACAAACCTAACTTAAAACAGGTGCACTGGTAGTCACCGCCAATGTTTGAATATGCGCTATAGCGTCATCTATAGAAGAAAAGCCTTTGGTGAATTCCATCAATTCATCTCCAGTCTCAATGCCAAGCAATTCCTTCTGCACAGCACATAAAACATTCTCACCGGCATTGCAAGTAACAATTCCAGTTTCATGATTAATCACAATTCGTTTCACTGGGCGTTTTTGTACATCAACTTCACTCATCAATCTCTCTCCTTAATAACCATCAAAATATTTAGTCGTCTTGCCCTTTAGTATCTTCGGCTTAACTACGTCCCGTGGCAGACAATTCTTAATCACAGTTGCATGCGCCTCAAACGCAGCGACAAATACAAACGTAAAAACCTTATAAATAAATCCCAATATCTTTAGCATTAACGGCTCCAGTATTACATGACACACAATTATATGTACAGCTATTTTTTATAAACAAGTGTTTTGGTGTTAACTGCTCGCAACAAGGGTGAGCCAAACAACCTTGCCGATGACTGTACTGTGCTTTCTTGTATTTTAAAGGCAAGCGCATCTTTAGTCTGAAACCAGTTATTGGCCATACTGATCCACACATCAGCCCTCGCTCTGTTGTCTTGATTGGAAAACAAATTCAAATGTGGCCAGAGTAGAAAATCTTCGTAACAGACTGAAAAATACACCTTAATCCCACTCAGTTCCGCACGATTTGCAGAATGTCGTCCAAACAAATCAAGTCGTGCTGTTTTTTGATTTCCAAGGCCAAACACATTCCAGTTTCCACCAGGCATAGGCACTTTAGCTGCAGCTATTTTGTAATCCCTTGTCGCCCCAACTCCCTTGTTTCCGCCTGGGAACAGAAACAAGACAGCATCATCATAGAGATTCTTGTTATCAGCATGCAGTTTATCCGCGCCCACAATCAAAAATACGTTCTTCCGCGCCATCTCCTGCACAAAATCACCCATCCAGAATGATTTTGCCGGCCTCCAGACGCTTAACACTTCTTCAGGAAGGACAATATATGTCAGCTCTCTTGATTTCCGGTTATGGATGGATTCTGACACAATTCGCTTGATGTAATCCACATTTGCAAACTCTTGCATGCCGTTCAACTCTCCGTTGTGGGGCATAACTGTATCTAGCGTCTTTATCACAACGGACTGATCCTTTTGCCGGAAAGCGAACTCATTGGCAGGCTGTGTAGTTTTCTGCAAATGCAGCTCATAGATTCCGTTGCCTACCAGTAACAACAGAAAGCAAAAAATAGCCACCCGATAAACATGCTGCATCTTCCCCACAGCAATCACGGAAAACAGCCCTATGGTTAATACAATTCCTAAATACCCGAAATCCGGAAAGAGCCAACCAGCTGCGCTTAATTGGGACATCCATCCAAGCACACCAATCGGTGGTAATGAAACTATTATCAGCGCGGCAATAAAATGTGAATAGGATTTCTTACGAAAGGCCAGATAAGGCAGTGACAATACCAAAGCCCATAGCAACCATACTACATACTTTACCACATGGATATACGCAACCTTATCGGCAAAGAATGCCGGTATATTCAGCAGCAGATCCTGCGAGCCATACAGATAATACCCCATGAACATTGCGAATACCTGCCAACAGGATTTACTGAAGCGAAATCCTATCGGTAGCGCCAGCAAGAAAAAAAGGCATCCCACCTGCCAGCTGAGAACAGAAATAAAAACGCCTAGCAGAAAAAACAGCGTAGGCGCCTGAGCAGATCTCAACGACGTTAATTGCAAGTCACATAACCAATCTGACTTGCATTTTTGGTTCTGAAGCCATCAATACGTGCTGCAGACCAAATAAATTCCCCCTCTTCTATTGGAAGTCCGTTTCGGTTAGCCATCTCAAGATATTTGATATCCTTAGTGTCGGCCACACCGTAACCGGCAAAAATCCTATAAGACTTTACATTTCCTATATTAGCCATTCCGGAACCTGTACCGCAGGCTCCGCGATTAAACGGGATCTTATACTCATAAACCCGGCCCTCTATTTTTGGAATGATATAAGAAGCTTTGCCTCTTTTTAAAGCACTGAACGACTGCCATTGGCCATCAATCATCAGATATTTATTTTCACCGTCGTCAGCAAATAACAATACATAACCCACCCCACCAAGGTCTTCCTGGGCAAATTGCGTATAAGACATAGCGGACACCAGGCACCCAAGTTTTTTATTTCCTTTGGGGCAGTCACAATCACTTGTGTTCTTGTATCCGCCTCCCGTCATACTACCTATGCCACAGAATGAGGTTTTAAACTTAAAATCACCGTCGAACCTACCTCTTACATACTTGCCACGATTTTCTTTAGCCTCAAGATGAGACTGGTATTCATTGCTAACGTCCGTCATCTCTTTGGCCTTGGCCATTTCAGCCTCAATATCGATATCGGTATTTACATCCGCCGCCACCGTTAACGAACAATAAGTCAGAAATAATGCAGCAAGAAGAATTTTATGCAGCTTCATAGACATTTCCATTCAAAAATAAAAAACAAAAAATAATTTAACACGTATTTATAAAAATAATCAATTTATTTGAAACTTTCACACTATACAAATTACAAGGCTAAAATTAAGGACCGTTTTCTTCACGAAAATTGAATTATTAGGCATCCTTGTCCGTAAAGGACTGCATTGGTTAAACCAGTGTCCTGCAAGTCATTTGCGGTCATCTTAGCTTCTATCTTCGAGCAGGGAAGATGGAGATTATTATGGCAACAAAATTAGCTTTAGCAGAACTGCTAAAAAAACCATTAACGGAGACTCAAATCGTCGATCATTTGATTTTGGCAAACAAGATGCTTAAATCAAGGATTTCAGAAAGTCTAAAACGTGAGTTGACTCAGTTCATTAATGTTTTAGAGACGACTTTACGTTTCCAGCAGTAATACTCAAAACTCACTCTAACCAGTGAGTTTTGTTCTTTTGTAATTCCATGTTCTTTTTATGTAACTCATACGGCTAATGTCTGGCTGTTTTATACATAGGGAGAGCATCATGGATGTTGGAGATATTGTGTATTGCGGCTGGTTGACCCACGAAGGAAAGAGAATTCCTCACTTCGGATTGGTTGTGAACGTAAATACTAGAGTTGGAAAGGAAACTATTTTAGTGACTTACGCAACTTCTAAACACGTTGTTGAAGATTGCAGACCGTTTGAGATTTCTTTGACAAATGACTTGGATATTAAAGAAGCTGGTTTAACTAAGCCTACTTTATTTGATTTAAGAAATTGCCAAAGGATTAACTCAGTCGAATGCATAAGAGTCGGTAACTTAAGGCTTGATGACAAGCATGTAATGATGCAATTCAAAAAAGCCGCTATCGCTTCTGGCCTGATCTAACAAAATCCGACATCTCACCGTGTCGGATTTTTCTATAAGCCGGCTACAGATCGACTTGAAATAAGAGGACTATTTACATCTTCCTCGCACGCCATTGCAGCCTTGGCCTCTTCATTTGGAAAGTCGTAATCCTGATCAAATCCATTCATTGATATGTACATCCTTGCTGTCGCCATCTCCATTGCTTCCGCAGGACTGCATTTGTAGTGCTGCGCTATATCCATCACCATTTCTTTTATGTTTTTACCAAAGCTGGTTTCAACGTCATCGCTCGCGATCACTTTCACCAGCTCTGCGTCTTTTTCCGTCAGCCAAAATCCGTATTTTCTCTTGCCCTCGCCTTGTTTCTTTGCTGCGTAACGCTGCTGTCTCAATGTGTTTGTGTTGTCCATTTTATGGATTCCTATTTGTTGTTAGAGTTACTTTAAACCGTTATATCTAACGGTGTCAACATTTATTTAACCATGTGCAATCTATGTATTGCATACAGCAAATTACTTGCTGTTTTCTTAATATTCAGGAGAACTTAAATGACTAAAGAAACAAGCATGGAAAACGTAAATCTCTCAATCTGGGCAAAGGTCGAAAAGACTGATCCATCTGCCATATCACCAATGTTCCTGGCAGATGGTACCAATTTATCGGCCATCAATCACAACTACCAAATCAAGCGGGCAACCGAGTTGTTTGGTCCTTGTGGGGCAGGCTGGGGTTATAACGTAATTGACGCCAGTATTATTGATGGTGCCAAAGAAGGTGACGTACAGACTAAGGTTAGCTCAGTGCAAATTGAGTTCTGGTATAAACATAACAACGAGGTTTGCAGATTCAGTCATTTTGGCCAAACACCCTTTATTTTCCTTAATAAGGATAAAGAGGTTAAAACGGATGAAGATGCTCACAAGAAAAGCTTAACCGACGCGATCAACAAATCGCTCTCGATGTTAGGTTTCTCGGCAGATATTTATGGTCAAGGCAAAAGCGATGGTGTGGGTGATCAACCTGCTGCCATTGAAGAAGATGAGATCACTAAAAATATCAAGGCCTGCAAAAACGTAGATGAATTGTCTGCTCTCTGGAAAAAACTCACTCAAGAACAGATGAAACAATACGCAAAAATCAAAGATGCAAGAAAAGCAGATTTGGGCGTAGCTTAATTAACTAACCACATCCTTACGGGTGTGGTTTTTTTAATTTAACTTGTCACTACTACACATAGCAGACAGTTAATTTCTGACTGTATTATTTTTAAGGAGAGCAATATGAGTAAGTTAGGCATGATAACGACGATACTGGCCACCGGATTAGACGAAGCCATCAAGAAAGATGGCGGTGGCGAACTTGGGGAACACGTTAAAAACTGGATCAAAGAGATTGCCAAGCAATTTTCCGATGAATCCGGCAATGACGATATCCAGTTAAATCCAATTGAAACAGCACCCCGCGATGGCTCATACATTGTGCTGTATGGACCAAGCGGTTACACCGGCACACCATTACATTCCAGTGTTGGAAAATTTGACCCTGAGTATCGCCCTTACTGGGTAACGCATTCAGGAGATGCATTTACTGATTGTGGCGGAGAAGCGACTTACTGGCATCCTTTGCCTAAAATTCTGCAAACTTCTCGCTCTAATGATGTAAATGTTAATGTAGACACGAGCTGGTAATACAAACCACACCTTTAACCAGGTGTGGTTTTTTATTAACCATTGTCACCCCTATGGATCATTAGATAGCGAATTTCTCGTTGTCATCTTAAAAAAGGGATGAGTATTATGAGCACTACCATATTGCAAAAAGATTTAGATATACGCACGATTGACATTTTGAAACAGGCCTACGTTGAAGTTCACGACGACCTGAGAAGCAGCTTGAAAGAAAGCGTTACGCAACCTCATGATGGTACGGAATGGGATACTTCGTGCGGAGATACCTACCTCTCCACTGCTGTAGCTACCTTTATTCGACTGAATCACAATATGTTGCCGGATTTACTGGAGGCAGTTAACCTCCTTGCTGAAGCATTTGAAGCAGATAATCGCGTTTACGGATCTGACGAAGAATGTGATAACCGGGAACATGATATGCAGGTGGCAATGGGTAAGGCTTCTGTTTTGCTGGATAAGCTTCAGGCTAAAGTTCCCTCCAAAGAAGGTGCTGCAGCTCGCGAATTAAGAAAAGCGGCGCATTATCATGGCAATAACTGCCCCGCCTGCGACTCAGGCAGCATCGAGACTAACAGTGAAGTTAATCTTGATATTGGTACCGCCTGGCAAAGCGTTAAATGCAATAGCTGTGGTTTTGAATGGGAAGATGTTTACACCCTTTCAAACATTGATATTCAAAACGAAACACGCGACGATATGCTGTCTAAATTAAGTCTGGCCGGCATCAACGTCTATCGTTCTGAAGATTATGGCTTTGGGTTTACCTATTGCGAGTCTGACGATTATGAAACCGAACAGGATGCAATGTTGTCAGCATGGAAATATGCGGTAGATCATAATCTGATTGCAACCAGTAGCTCTGAAGGATAAAACGAACCACACTCTTAACCGGGTGTGGTTTTTTTTGTTTATTTTACTATTGGCCTTACTTCACACTTAGGATTCACCAGCTGCGCTATCCGCGCCTCTATTTCCCTAAAGCATGAATCATTGAAGAGTAGCTGGGTAATGCCACCAACCTCAACGTAAGGGCAATCACTCACAGCAATGACGCCGGTAGCAAATGCATGAAGCCGGTTTAGCCAGGCATCATCCTTTTCGTCCCAGTCCAATACTGCATCATGTTCCACATGAGCCAGATAGTCAGCAATTTTGTCGTGCTTGCTCTCCGGCGCAGCTGGTGAGAGCATTTCCGCAAGGATATCTATCAGGAATATGATTTTTAACTGCTCCAGATTCTTGTTTCCAGCATTAAAAACACGGCTTCTATAGCTCTCAATTGAGTCAGAACCCTGCACCAGAAATGGGCGTGATACTTTTTCGCTTACTCGAAGTGCCGCCGCATTCATATCAATCATTCAACACCTCACTTTCCACAATTAAACTCACATCTAGGGCCACTACGACCTACAGTGTGTCCATCAGGACAAACTTTTGCATCTTGGGCACACACAACCATAGTCCCATCATTATTCACGGGCGTTTGCACCTTGCTACAAGCTACAAATAGCAATGCAATTAACACTGATAGATATTGTCTTTTTGTGACCATCATCCAATCCTTGATTTAATCGTAAATATCAAAAATACCAATAATCCATAACCGGCCAGCGCCAACCACTCCCCTTTACCTGAAGACCAAAGCTTCAGACTTGTATTTTTAACCGGATTAAGTATGGGAATGCCTGAAGGATTGGGAATATCAAACATCAGATGCGTCAATCCACCTATAGCAAATCCGAAGCCGATAGCACCCAACAGTTCATGACTGAACGTAAAACAATAAATCGCCAGCGCCAGCCATAAAATCAGCCAATGTGTGATTGTCCTGTGAGGAATAAGAGAATATCTCTCTCCATCTGAATCATGACGGACAATTTCCAGCCAATCCGGTGCGGTGGCGCCAGCGACGCACGCGATCAAACCGAACGCACTAAGATCCGGATAAACAGTCAATAGCAATCCGGCTGAAATAAACCCGGTAAAATGATGTCCTGTTTTAGTCATGGATTTATCTTTGCAGACCATTCCTTTGCCAAAACTATCGTTCTAGATTGGTTTTTTATGGCATCCAGCTTGTTTTTGGCCGCCAACATGACCTCTGATATCAACTCGCTATTATTAACCGCGTGATAAGCTGCACTTGGCGGAATATTCTTTATTGCATCAGCAACCAGTTCATCCAGCATCTTCAACCAATCCTTTGGTTCCGCTTCCCTTCCCCAAACAGGAATCCCCTCCCTAAGATAAGCCTGTAGTGTGTAATCAAGGTCTGCGGCAATCACCAGCGTAATTTTATCTATAACGGTTGATGGCTTATCCCATTCGTTAATAATGGCTTTAGCCTGACTCTCGGCTTGTGCAATTGCTTGTTCTTTTGCGACTTCCGCTGCTTTCTCAGTTTTGGCCTTTTTTGATTTAGCTGAACCAATCATTAAAAGAATAGCCGAGGCCTTCACGAGCACAGCTCGATCAGATCTACTGATGCCAGCGTTTTTATCCATCACATATTCCCAATCCTGCTTTTCAATAATTTTATTGATAGAAGTCGCTGTGCGCTTGGCTAAAGATGCTTGATTCTGGATTGTTTTGGATTTTGACATACCACCCACCTTAATATTGCGTCACGTAATTAAATAATTTCACAGGTTACAACACTTCACAATGAGGTGCATTATTAACATGCAACAAATTCAGAACTAACCCTGACCCATATAAAACACAACAGAACACAACAGAACCTAATAACACTAAACAATGTAGTAGTGTTATGTTTGTTTGTATAACGATATTTTTACAACAAGTTACAACAACGCACAACAGTTTTGTTGTGTTTAGTTTTACTTTGTTATTAACTGAACAATACAATTATATTGTATATGGTTTTATAGTGTCGTGTATTGAACTGTTTTATAGTGTCGTGTATTATTCAAGCCAAACTTAAATTTACTATGGAGAACGGAATGATCGTTTTAATTGGTGGCGTTAAAGGTGGTAGCGGAAGAAGCACGCTTTCAACCAACCTTGCAGCATGGTTAGCAGGGGAGGGTCGGAAGCTTGCCTTGTTAGACACAGACAAACAGATGTCATCATCAAAATGGGCATCCAGGCGAGATGTGTTGATCTCGGAAAACAAGTCAATTCCAAAAATATTTTGTCCTGAAAAGCGTGGTGACGGCGTTGGTAAGTTCGCAATTGATCTGGAAGACCAATTCGGCATTGTACTAATTGATGCCGGGGGTAGGGATAGCGCCGAATTACGCTCAGCCATGACGGTTGCAGATATCCTTATCATCCCCATGGCGCCATCACAGTTCGATATGGAAACCTTAGAGGATTTTGCATCGGTTGTTACGCAATCAAAAGGATTTAATCCAAACATGCGCTCGATGATCGTTATTAACCGAGCAGACAAGAGTAGGGGGGCTGATGAGTTTATGGATGCCGTAGATGCCCTCAAAGACTTACCAGGATTTGAGTTATCAAAGAACTTCATTTCAAATTACAAGATATACCGCACAGCTATTGCTGAGGGACTTGGTGTAATTGAGTTAAACAACTCTAAAGCAAAAGCTGAAATCCAAATGCTCGCACAGGAGGTGTTCAATGGCTGAAAAACAAAATAGATTCAAAATAAACCGTCCGGCAATAGATGAGGCTGCTGTGAAGCAATTTGCCGCAGCTGCTGAAATTATTCCGGAGGATAAACTGGCTACTCTGAATGATAGTTCAGAAAAACAGGAGGATATGCAGCCAAAACAGCAAGAATCAGCGCAGGGCGCGTTAAAAGACGAAAAACATAGCAATACATCACCCACACCAACAAAAAAGCCTGTAACGCTTAAAAGTAAACAAAAAGCCGAAGTAAAATGGCCCTGGTCAGATATTGATGACAAAACTGCAAGAACGACAGGGTACACGCTTCAGTTTCCGGCAAGTGTTTATGCCAAGCTAAAGTTTCTAGGTGAAAACGAACCAGGCGGGCCATCCGTCAGGAAGATTGTCATGGAAGCGTTAGAGGCACACCTTGAGAAAAAGCTGGCAAAGTACAAAAAGGAGTAGGTGAATAATAGCCGAATGTTTGACATAGGGGCTGCGAAGCAGTCCCGCTTTATGGATGGTTAGGCAATGCTTGCCAAGCCCAATTAAATTGGAGATTAGTATGTGTAATTGCATAGATATAGTGAATAAAAAACTAATTGATGCTGGACAAAATACCAAAATAAGCGAGCCTATATTTTTAAGTTTTGATGGAAAAGAGCCAACTAGAAAAGTAATTTTAGCAACTGAAAAAGCAGATAAAAATGACAGGAAAAAGCCAAGTTCGCTATTTGCTACTTTCTGTCCTTTTTGTGGAATTAATTACAGTGCCGAACTAGAAGGGCAGGGTAGGGCTATTCTTTAGGTGAGGTTGACTGTGCAACTAACCAGTTACCAAAATCAACTTTAATCAACCTCGATTTTAACCCTCGACCAATATATGGCTTGAGGATGGTAGGCATAGTTGGAAAATATTTAGTCCAAAGCTCAAATTTTTTGTCGTCCGACATAGCATCATATTCATCGAGTGCCTTGTTCCTACGCTCAACTCTTTCAAGCGCTTCCGGATCTTGCAGCTGCTTAGCTGCAGGTTTGTGTGGGGTGGCTGCTTTTTCTTCGGCTATAGCATGTTTCCAGCCCTGTTCAAGGGATGTGCGAATATAGCCAGTGGCAGAATTAATCTGACGCTTATTGGGCGCCTTGCGGAAATCCACTTCGACTGCAGTAACCGCTGATTGGACATGCCCTTCGTCGTATTTCATCAAAAGTTCGGCTGCAAACTTTTCTGTAAAACCTAATCGGACCAACTTTTCCAAAAGTTCACCATTGAATAGGTTTTTTTCTTCCGCGCCTAATTCCAGACTTTGCTGCGCTTTAATTCGCACCTGAAATTGAATATCCGTTACAGTACGCCCGCTTTTAAACTCCAGCCGTTCAATTTCAATGTCATCGGCCAACTTTAATACTTCAAGCTGTGCCGGATCTAGCGTATCTCGACGAAAATAACGCCATTCATCAACCTTCACATGCGGTCCGCATAATATATCGCGCCATTCCCGCCATGGTCTTTTAACGGTCAATCCGCCAGGTGAAGATGCATAACGCAGGCAAATTTCATACAAGGCCATTGCAGCGCGAGACCGGAATTTTGCAATTATTGCAAGACTGATCGTTTGGTAAATTGCCGGGATCAATAACTGTTGCTTAACGCGCTCTGAAAATCCGAAATATAACTCGCCATCAATGATCTCTGCTTCAGAGAGTAGGGTAGTGACACCCCAGCCCTTACGTTTACCTGTGGGGCTAAAACTATCCCATTCAACTTGGAAACCGTTTAGTTTTTTAAGACACTCTCTAAAAAACGCCATATCTCGGCTGGTGAAATTAGTATCGCGGACAATTTCTCTTAATGGAACGTGATATATTTTTTCATCGGGACCTTGTTTGGCCGCCCGCGCCAGCAAAACGTTGTAAGCTTTATGCATCAAAGGAGTCAGCTCCCCGCTCACTGGCTTCAGGAAGATCGCTTCGGTCGCTTTTCGCAGCATAAGCGCATCATGGCTGTCAGAAGCAGAAACAATGGTAATCCCCGTTCCTTCTTGGGGAACTTCGCTTTCTTCCTGAGAGAGTTCGGATTTATTTTTTTTCACTGTGCGATGATAATAAATACCATCTCACGTAAAGTCAACGTGAGGTTGATTGTGCATTACACATAATCATCACAATTCTGTAATCGACTTAAAAATGAAGCACAGTTAACGTGAGGTTGACTGTGTAAACTCACCATATCACGCTTACGTGAGGTTCACTGTGATTTCTAATAAGAAAAATCAACGTGAGGTCAACTGTACGCAGTTATATATATTAAATAACATTACTGTAATTATTAACTACTGTTGTTGTTTTTTTATATATTAAATAAATAACAACAACATTGAATGATTGTATTATTTGTAGACTAGCTACAATCCAGTACTGGCGTGGGTTTCCGGGTGGTAAGCGTGAGGTTAACTGTGTTTTAGAGTGAGGTTTACTGTGAATTTAGGTGAGGCTGGCTGTGTTGAGTGGAGGTCAGCTGTGGTTACAGTAGCACAATCAACCTCACGTAGATAGGATAAGTTTAATGCGAACCGGAGAACTGCACAGCCAGCCTCACGTAAGGATATTCTTCCCGTTACCTTAAGCGGAGATTAGCACAGTGAACCTCACGTTACGCCATGGTACGGTTGTTTTAACTGGTTCGCACAGGCGGCCTCACGTAACATATTCTATGATTTGACGTGAAGCGGAGATCTGCACAGCCAACCTCACATAAGCATGAAGTAATGGCTGGTATGAATAAATTGCACAGCGCACCTCATGTTGATAAGTTGCTTAATGGATATTGGAGAGTTACACAGTCAACCTCACGTTGATCTGGTGGAGTTGTTGCAGGGTAGATATTACAGGCGTAAACCTAGAGGCTATTACCAATTAAATCGATACCGATTTCGGTTCGTTGCTGTTGTTGCCGCTGCGCATTTTGCTGCGTGTACTACATTAAATCCCAGCCAAAAAGCAACACTTTAACAACTACCTCTAGTGCGTATAACATTGATTATGTTAAATTACTCTTTAAAATCAATGTGTTACGATTTGTTTCGGCAAGTTCCTTTGTCATAACTCAATTTCTCGGTTAACTAACGACTTTAAGACCCACCGCATCTATACGGTTAAGCAATCCAAGTAATCGTTCGCCTTCGGCCAGTTCCCCGTTAAACAATGCAGCAGCCATCTTTTTTTCAAGTCGGTCTCTATAAGACAGTTTTTTCAGTTTCAGCTCCGCTTCCTTTTTTACGAGCAAGTCGTAAACGAAGTCCATATCCATTAATGGATCATGATCGCTGTGCAACTGGTTTAAAGTATTGTTAGAGACGAGTTTCATAAGTCAAATATTACCCCGCTTTCCCACCCAACTCAAATTTTCTATTTATGTTGGGCATTCATATTTCATGGTTGATTTCTATATAAGCGTTACCGCGTAACACAATAATCTGCTATATAATTAGCGTTACATTATAACGGTATATAGTTAATTATGGCACGCAAGCAATCTGCAATTCTAGATTTGAATGACGACTCTAATTATTGGTTTGTAATACAGTGGATTAGTAGTCGTTTTGACGAAGAAGAGCGCGATCCGAATAACTATGTTATGTCGGAGCCGGTAGGACGTGCTCTCGATGCATATATACCTACTGCAGAAGTTCATTCTCAAGTACGTGCATCATGGCGAATTATTCAAAAAATGTGGGTTGATGGATGGGATAAAGACTACAACAATAAGCTTTCAAAAGCAGAAGAGTATTTTAGTAATCTTGTTGTTATTACAAACAAATGGCTGGACGAACACTTTCCTGTTGACGAAACTGGTGTTGGGCGGGAGCGTAAACGTCTTTTAGCAGCAGTGAGACAACGACGATTGCGAGAAAAAAGAAAGGGTATGAGTGGTGGAGGCACGATTCAAGTTTCAATTTCCGGCGATCTCTATAAATTACTTTATTGCAAGTGGGATATACCTGAATCAAAACGTCATGATGTGGTGCGTTCAGCACTTAGCATTGTTCTTGAATCACAAGAATTACTTGAAAGAGCTAAACTTATGTCTAACATTACCAAGTAATTTCTATCGAAAAATCAACCATGAAATATGAATGACCTTTATGTTTTGCTATATTGATATAGATATATTTTGATATATCGACATATTTATATACGCATATTAAGAATTTCACTAATAATCCTTGGGTAAAAAAAACACCACATCCGTGAAGATATGGTGTTTAGTTTAGCTGTACTGAAGCTTCCGTTGAAATAATAGCTCCTTGTTGATGTCGCCCGCCGGCGGATGTCTTACAGTGGCTCTCGCCCCTTTATCCGTTGCCGACTTGCTAATCTTTGGCGCTACTTCCTTCCCGGCCTCATCGTTGTCCGTAAAGACAAATACATCCTTGTAAGACTGGTCAATCCATTCATCCTTGAATGTCTGCGTACCTGGCAAAGCTTTTATATCACTTTTCCACTTCATATCGACAAGACTCAGCATATCGATAACACCTTCTACTACAGCAAGGCTGTCATGCTTTTCGCCTCGCCACATATAGGTATTATCGGAACTGCCAATCCGTATGGATTTCAAATCATCTTCTTTCGGCTCCTTGATGATCCTGAATTCTGCCGAGGTTAGCCCTGGCAAAAAGAAAACCATCGGGCGCATTGCAATCCAAGGCATTCTTGACCCCTCTTTCCAAAGACCAAGCGACTTTAACTGAGCCTCCTGAAATTTGGTGAGCAGCCATTTATGTGCCTCATGTGGATTACTTGGCATAAACCGGATGATGCCGCGATAAACCGCTTCCGTTACAACCTTTTCGGATAAGCCGCGAGTCTTTGTCAGATACTCAAAACATTCCTTGTTGTAAGTATGCCCCTCATAATGCAATTTCTTTAAGAACGATGAATAGTCTCGTACAACTTTAGGCTTGCGGTTAATAAAAGCACTGGCCGCTGATCTGACAAAATCCGATGCCGAAGCAATGGCGTTGCCGAACAGTGATTTTCCAGCCATATCTGCAATCCTTTTAGCCGCTTCTACTGGCTGAACATCCCAGTAAAACGCGCCATAATCCACGACAGACCCACCACGACCACATCCCCAGCATTTCCAGAGAGGTTCATTGATGGATAATTTCGTTGAATTATTGCTGCTTTCCCCGCAATGTGGACAAAAGTGGCTACTGATGCTGCCGCCATGTTCACGTAAGTCAATATTTAATGACTGAATGAACTGCACCAAGTCAACCTGGCGAGCGCGAGTCATCAAACTTTCCTGTTGCTGCTGCGGCATGCTGGTCGAACGAACATTGATACCCATAATAAACCTCCTAGATAATTGTAAAAATTACTGTCTAGTGGATGTAGTAAGAACAACGGGTAATAAAATCAGAATTGATGGCGCCAGCAAGGATTTTATTTTTATTTACATGGTCTGTTCTATTAAAAATGCTAAATAATCGATTGTGGAGCGATTCTGGAAGGATTAGCCACATTTAAAGCATATTTTGGTTAATCCTTGCTTTCTGATTCATTGAGGATTCTTTTGCATTAAGTTGAATGATTCCAAATCTGAGTTCAGGTTAATACGGTTTAATAATTAAGGCTATCCGCATTACGGATAGCCTTTCCTAATGGATTCAATTATAGAATTCAAGTGTTTTCGAGGGCATTAACAAACAAAGAATATCCGTAATTATTACGATGCAGCAATAACAATTACAGAGAGATCATCTGGCAGTGGGTTGTAACGCGACTTTGCATCGGAGCCGACAGCCATTGCCTTATCACCAGATTCTCTATCAGCAATTAAAAATATATCCCCGATGGATTTGAACGTCATAAACAAGCCGTCAGAACCCATTACGATGGTGCCTGTCACCAAGCCATTATTCACGGATGGTAAAATGGACCCCACTCCGATCCTCGGCTTTCTGCGCTGATTTTCTGTAAGGGAGATGTAACTATCTGGACTGCTCATCCAGCATTCGGAATCACCTACCGACGCACATCTGTATTTGTCGTCTTTAATTAACAACAGGATGCCCGTTGTTTCTGCGAACAGGTTTGCTAATTGTATAAGCCCGTCCGCTTTTTCAAAAGCATGGGAAATGATGTTATTACTAACGTCAAATGCCTTAATATTTTCCACACAAGACTTAACAAATAACTCAGCTGCCACCCTACCATCACCTGATCCTGAAGCGCCGTCTGCCAGGATGAAAAGAATAGATCCATCATCAAGAGAGTGGATAGCAACTACGTCATCTCCACTTTGTTTGGGAGATGTTGCAAATGAAGAGCAATTCATTAAAAAGTCCTTCGTAAATAAAAAACCACACCCGGTTAAGAGTGTGGTTGATTGGTTAACAAGAATACATAGCTAGTTGTTTGTTAATAACAGCAACATCAGCAGCCGTGCATTGCCCTAGTTTGCATCGAGCCAGAATATCAATGATCCAGTCGCCAATTAAACCGAAGTGACCTTCGATAATCATGGCATCTTGAAAAGTGCCGCCAGTATTCAGGATGCTATCTAGGCAATCTTTCAGTAATGCGTCGTAATTCACTTTAGAAGTCATACAGAGCATCCTTTTCCAGTTGAACAATCTCCATCGCTGGATTGGTTAAAGACATTTGTTTAAATTCCCTCTCTTCCAAAATCGCATTATCCACCGCGTTGTTCACCTTTCTCACTACGATACTTGGTTCCTTTGCCGGTAATAGATACGGGGCTAACAATGAAGGTTCTGGCTTCTCTTCCGATTCAAATTTCTTGGAGTCAAAAACCTTACTGGTATATTTTTCGAGCTCAGGATTTTTAGGCCCCTCAGTTTCGTAAAATTTATCCCAGTCCACCTTCGGCTTATAAGTTGTAATCCCTAGGGATACACCTACGCCTTTGATTGCTTGTCCATTTGCGATAAAGATTAACTTCTCACGCATGGCATCCAGATCAGCCTGGGCACGTTCCACTTCATCCTGTGCGGACAACCATGCTCGCGCTGCAGCTTCCCATACCTGCGGATACATCGGAATTTTATTCAGGACATGATCTTGGAATTTTCTTGCTTCCACGATAATATCCGCCTGCATTTCAGGGTCAGCTACTACATCAACAATAACGCCGATTCTGCTTTGATCTGGGTAGTATTTGTAAAACGAAAAATACTGGCCCATGTTATTGCCTGCTACTAACAATTGTTGCTGAATCTGCCACATATAATGCCTGGGAACAATTCCTTTTATTGCCAATTCGTGAGATTTTAAGCCTGGGCATTTAATCTCAACGTGCATCTTTCTGTCGGTACTGATACCGTCAAAAGACGCCAATATGAAAGGATGATCACTGTGGGACGCACAAAGCGGCACCATAATGTTACCTGTCATATTCTCATAATGACTTAAAGCCAAAGGCTCCAAATCAACCCCGCGCTGCATGGCAAAATGCATCGCTTGCGGTTGACGGATGCCCAGCTTCAGTTCCCATAAATCCTGTGAGGACATCCACGGGCTGTCACCCATAATGGCCGCTATTTCTGATGCACCGATACCGCTGTTGCGCCAGTCATGCCACTCTTTGCTACGCTGTTCAAACTGATGTTCAATCATCATGTTTCTCCTAGATAAATAAGCGAGAAATTCGCTGTCTAGGAGCTGTAGTCAGAACAATCTTAAATAAATGTTCAAATAATTACGGATACCCATAATTACTAATACATTTCTAGCTTGCTATCCGATCTCAGCATTAGTGGGTGAGCTGGAATACCTTTTGTTGTTGTTTTTAACACATAAGGTTGAATGCCCAAGTCTCTAATCAGCTTAGTTACTTCTTCTGATCTATTCAAATCTCTGCCATTGTCACCCCATGCCAATACAACTTTTCCACCTTGAGTTACTGCTTCATGGATATGAGCGTCATTGAGTTGACCAACTGGATAACCTGCTAGCTTTAAATCACTTGGCTTCGTGGCTCTATATGCAAAAAGGTTAACGACATCGATAGCATTAAAGCCATGAGACATAGCAAAACCAAGGCACCGCCTAATGGTTGCATCATCCTCTTTTGCATCTGCAGTACTTGGATTGAGCATAACAAAAACAAGTGGCTTGCCTTCTCCCCATCTCCGCATCAGACGATATCGAAACTTGCCGCAGGTTGAAAAGTAAGCATCTCTAATCATGATTGTAAATTTCCGATATCGTTATTTTTTCTGGATTAACTTACTGGAAGTGCTTTACCAACAACAAGCGGATCTGCAATCAACATAATTGCCTTTTGTTGCAGAATGCGCGAATAGCCGGCATTAGGTTTTTCATCTGGGAAGTCCAGCATGATTTCATCCACCGCACCCTGTATCCACTCTAGCATCGCCTCTCTGGACTGGAGCTTCTTCAGCATGAGTTGAACTAAAACCGTATCCAAGCTGACACTGGTGCGGATACCGTTCAATTTCACATGAAAGCGGTAGATATATTCATCGATTTTTTTGTTTTCATTCATTGCGAGATACCCCTTGTTTCAGCTGTCGCATTGATAATGGCGACATTGTTTTTGTGAGTGCTGCTAATCGACTCACCGTAAACCTTGGTGATTAAGTCTTTCCCTTCAATTTCTTTGAGTCCTGGAGAGAAGTAAAAGCCCTGCATATACTTGATGCCAAGCGTAGAGAGATTTCTAACCTGATTTCTGGTGTGCACGCCTTCGGCAATCAGGTTGATTCCTGTTTTCTCGGCAATAATTACCATTGCCTCGACAATTCGTGCACACCGGACATTCTCAATATTCCAGACGAACTTCATATCAATTTTTACTTCATCGATAGGCAGAAAGCAGAAGGCATCAAAATTGGCGTGCTTCATGCCAAAATCATCCAGAGCAACGCTGATGCCGGCATTTCTTAACAACTTTAGGCAACGGCTGGTCTCGATCATATCGAAAGAGCCACTGTGTTCCGTCAGCTCGATAATAATTTGTTCCGGGCTAATCCCTGTCTTCGAGATAGCTTCAAAAATATGTGAAACAAACCACGGCTCAATAATATCCGGTTGTTCACAATTGATTGAAAGTTTTGCTTTGGTACCGGATGCAGCCAGGTGCTCCATCGTTTTGGTTAAGGTGAACAGCCAGTGAGCCGACCTTTGATTATCTGTGCTAAGTGTCGAGAGGATTTCACTTACCGGCAGTGTCCCGCAACGCAATAGAGCTTCATACGCGAAAGGTTTGTGGATTGCCACGTTGAAGATCGGCTGATATACGAAGTACATTTCGCTTTCATTGTAAGCAACGCACAATTGAGCAACACTAGATTTACTTGCAACAGTATTCATAACCCTACCTCGCGTTAACCTACCCGTTTTGAAGCATTACTCGTTTCGCCGGCATTGAATTGTGGTTTTACCACGTTCTTAGGTGCCCTCCTGTAACTCTCCCAACTGAACTCCACTGGCACACCGCCTTCGCGCAACCTGTCAAAAGTCCTTGCGCTCAAATGTGTGCTTAACTCAATTAAATTCAGATTGGAAATAAACACCGTCGGTTTGTTATTGGCATAACGTTCATTAGTGACGTTAAACATAATAACCGTCTCGTTCTCAGACCCACTCTGCATGCCGACTTCATCTAAGATCAACAGATCCACAGATGCAAGTTTGCGATAAACCTGAGTTTCAGAAACAGGGCTATCACGCCGCCAAGTATCCCGTACCATGCAGATCATTTGGTTCACTGTGAGATACAGCGAGGTTTTCTGACTGGCTAGACTCATAGCCAGCGCATTGGCCAGATGGCTTTTTCCGGTACCAGTTGGCCCGGTAAGAATCAATGAACCGTTATAGCGTGGTTCACGGGCGATACGATCACGGAAATCAAGCACTTTCTGCAGCGCTTTTGTTTGTGCAGGAAGGTCACACTGATAGCCGTCAAATGTCTTGTCCTTGAATCGTTCCGGTATGCCGGAACGCCTAACGAAGTCATCTAAACGCTGTTGTTCATTGGTAATAGTCATTGCCAATTCTTTAGCATCGCGCTCAGCCATCCGTTGTGCACGGCATATTTCACACCCCTTCCACACTTCGTTTTTCATGTAAGCCATCAACAGGCCTTTTTCCACGAAATCCCCATGAATGGCGCAGGTTGAATTTCTTTCAATCTGAGTTTTTTCGTAACGGTATTGCATTACAAAATCTCCCCATTGGCACCTATGCCGGCACCATAATCCTTATCACCAAACCCTTTGGCGTTACCTCCGTGTTTCAGATCAAGCGGATTGATATTCAAGTTTTTAGCCTCAGCCCGCTGGTTTTTAACTATGCCGATGGTATAACTGAAATGCGGCTTACCTACGCTGACTGCAACTTTGGCGGCATCCGCAAATTCAACTGCAGTAGCGCCAGCATCAATCAGCGTTATCAGCAACGGGTGACTAGGATTAACATTTTGGATTCCAGCATCCACCATGGCCCTGCAAGCATGTCCTGCAGGAGTGCCTTCAGGTTGAGAATTTTGAGAGAGAGAGATTTCCGAAGTTTGAACGCCGGAGGCGTGAGAATCTTCGGAAGGTTTTGTCTCTTTGTCTTTCTCTGTTTCTTTATCTTTATCTTTATCTTTATCTTTATCTTTATCTTTATCTTTATCTAGCGTGACATCGTGTGACTTTTCGTGACTCGGCGTGACATTACCATCTAGCGCTAACTGTTTTTGACGTTCACGTTGCTCGCGTTTCCGCTCTGCTGCTGACTTTGCCTTATCTGAATCTTCTCTTAAAGGCTGGCGAGAATCCCATCCGGTTAAGCGATTATTTTCTTTCACGCGACCTTCCATGGCCGATAAAATTGCATCTACATGCTCAATTTCGGCATCAATTGCAGAAGCTAAATCTTCGTTCGTGACATTAACGTGACCTCGCGTGACATTTCGTGACGCATCGACAAGTAGGTTTAAATAAACCGACAATACTTCGGGTAGAGGTCTTTTTGCTATTCTTGCGATTGTCCTGAATTTTGGATCGCTAGGCATTTCATGCCAGAGCCTTAACCATTGATTAGACATGGCTTACCTCCGCTTGCTGTGCGTTGGCTGGTTGTGCGTTAGATGGTACGGCGAACATCATGTGTGTGATGTAACGGGTGACATCGTGAATCATATAGCGCCTGGTGCCCTTCTCGGTGCGCTGTACAACAGGAAGTTGATCGTTGAGAATGGCGTAAGTCTCTAGACGTGAGCTTTTCAGGATAATAATTAATTCCTTGGTTTTAATCATTGCACCGTAAGTCTTAAACAGTTCATCAAAAATAAAATCCTCACCAAGCACATCTTTTTCAGTGGGAATCATGTAATTAACAATGTGATTGATGAAATAGCGGTGCCCGCCTTTGCCAGCTCCCGGACGTCTCGGTAATTCGGAATGCGGAATCTTGGCAAGGAAAGATCTGGGGCGATCTAGCACCTCGGCTGCTTCCAAAGTGGTTAAGACGGGACCGTATTTTTCCAGCAACATTCGTGCAAGGCGCTCTTTGGCCAATAGTTTTACATTTAGATTTTCCATTGAAAACTTTCTGCATTTTTTATTTAAAAATAAAATAACACATATTTATAAAAAATGTAAAACAAAAATAAACAGCTAAATGCAAAAATAATTCAGTAAGACATATTTATATATTGATATAAATGTAGATTGATATAAAAATATATTGCTATATTGATATATTTTTGATGTGAGGAAAGCTTCGAAAGGCGCGATTTTATTGGGTTTGTGAAAATGATGGCGTGTTAAAAGTTTTGCGTGACATTGTGTGACTTTTTGTGACTTGGTGTGACAGGTGAAAAAAAATAAAAAAATAAATTTTTAGAAAAAAATTATTTTTTTAATAGTTGTGTAATATTTTTCAATGAAATGTGTGTGACATTGCGTGACGCGATGTGACATTATGTGATTTAGCGTGACTTATTCGCGTTTTTTGAGATTTATTTATGACACATAGCTTAATAACTATGCGTGTGTGGTATTTTGGGTATCTGTATTTTTCAGTGAAATCAATGATTCAATAAGGCTGGATTTCGCCAATAACCTTTACAGCCAATAAAGCGTGTAGAGGAACCTAAAGCATATTCCAACATGCATTCAGTAGTTATCCAAAATCGACCTTGTTCTTCAGCTTCCCGGCCAGCTGTATTGCTGCCGGAAAAGAGATCAACAACGACATCCCCTATCTCGGTGAGAAACTTGATAAAGAATTCTGCTACAGAACGAGGAAAAGGCGCTCCATGAGGCGGTAAGCCCATTTCTCTGGCATGTCTTTTATATTCTCGTTGGTCGGCGCAGGCGTGACCTCTTACCAGAACATTGCGGGGGATTTTACCCGATGTGAAATTAGAATAGCTGCCATGCTTGATAACGTAGGCGCCATCAGAATTAATGGATACGCGCTTCTCACCGCCGCTTAACATTAATTTCGTATGCTTTTCTGAATGCGGTTCAAGAACGCGCCTATTATCCGCTTTGTATAATTTGGGATTATTGGTGAATATATAAACCATTTCATAAGCTACATTTAAGTGAACTCGTTGAATAGATGCGTATTGAACCGGTCCTGGTGGTTTACTTGGGTTGTGCCAGATAACACAGTCCATTTTGTATAAGGACAATTTATCGCACAGCGCTAACACCAATCTTTCTGGATAAAGCGATCTTGCCGGCGAGCCTTTCATAAACACATCTTGGGAAATGTTTAAAGCAATGCTGCCGCCTGGCATTAGATTTTTTACAATAGGTTCCAGTGATTTGCAGATGAAATCAACGTATTCCTGTTCACTAGGATTCCCGTAAGCACGCGCTTTGGCTAATGGATAAGGTGGAGATGTCAAACAAAGTGCAATGGGGACATCCAGTTGATTAAACACCCTCTCTGCCGTGCCCCATATAGCAACACCAAGATCAGTCGAGTACGCGATCAACGCTACGTTAGGTTTCGCTTTTTTAAGCTTAACCTTACCTTCTTCAGTTAATTCCCATAATCCACGCACACCATCAACCCTACGAATTAAGCCCAGATGTTTTAACGATTGTTGATGCCACCTGATTTTACGTTTTATCAGGCTATGTGGCTGTTTAGACTTACCAATTAACTCTCGATTGTTTATAGCATCATCATCCAACTGTGCGCGATTACCTACAATCTTATAAAGTCGATCATTGTTAATACCTGCATCGCCTGTTTGTGCAAACGCATCTAGGACATGATCAAATAAATCGGGTTGTGTAATGGTAATCAAGATTGTTGAGAAAAATATCTATGGATGGTTTTCTATATACTCTTTAAGAGCTTTCCGGATAATGCTGGTCTTGGTGACGCGCTTTCTGAAGGCATAATTGCGTAGCTCTTCAAAATCCTCGTCTGATTGAGAAAAGATGGTCTTGTTTTTACCGAAGTCCTCTTTTTCAGATGATTCGGCAGTACCAGTTGCTGATTCGGCGCTTTTTTTGTCAGGTTGGCTCTCAATATTTTCCGGCTGCGCTTTTTTGGTTGTTATTTTAGGCTCAGGCTCAGCTGATCCAGCAATAAAATCTTCAAGTTTTGGTGGTTTGTTAAATTTGGACATTCAGGATCTCCTTCGTTAAAGACAGGATTTCATCTTTAGCCTTGGGGTCGTTAAATTCAACTACGCCCTTCCCTTCGCTTGCGCAGCGCTGATAGCTCACGCGATTTTTTATGACGGTTGAGGCGATAGGGATGTTCATGTTGGCGATGTACTCTCTAGCCGAGTCTGCGTCGGATGAACTCTTCATTGTGGAGCAGCGCGACAGGACAGCCAACATTTTAATATCAGGATTGAATCCTTTGGCCAGATCCACCAGTTCAAGCGTGTTTTCAATCGCCCACAGATCTAACTGAGTTGGTTGCACTGGAAATACAAGTAAGTCACATACAGTCAATACCGCTCGAAATGACGGACCATCATACCCGCCTGAGTCTACGAGCACATACTGATAGGTGTCATTCAGCTTTTTGATGCTTTGAGCCAGCTCACCTGCGGATTCTTTGGTATTTCTTTTGGCGCAGCGCACCTCCGGGGTGTGCTGGTTGGACATTCGCGTGCCGATCCAATTGATTGCTGAACCTTGGATATCCGCATCCATCAGGAATACGGCTTTATCATTGTTGTGATTTTCCTTGGCCAGTTGAATTGCCAGGTTGACGGCTACGGTAGTCTTGCCGCCGCCGCCTTTGGTGCCACCAATCAATACGATCATCGCATCCTCTTTTATATAAATATATCAATATATTGATATATCAATATATAAAAGCGTATCGCTATCAATATATCAATATATCTTTAGCGATAAAATAACACGTATTTATAAAAAAGTGAACAAGGGGAATTATAAATACAGATTGATTATTATTTGCCAGCAACCATAACAACCAAGCCACCGAGAATAAACATAACACCCAGAAAACGGGTGAAGCTATCTTCAGCATTGGCGAATGCTTGTTCGGCATAGCCGTTGAATTGACGCTCACCAGCGACGTTGGTGCGAGCGAATACGTCATGACTTACATACATGAGGATGGCAAAACCTAAAACTACTAAAACAAAACCTGCAAACATAATATTTCTCCTTTAATTTTCACGCTTTACGGACAGTCTCTATGATTCATTCAGAATCTATACGACTATACCTACACATTCACAAGCTGCCCAACACGGGCTTGCTTTTCTTTTGTGACTATCATGATTATAAAATTACGCCATAAAAAACACTTTGTCAACACTTATTTAACGTTCGTCCTGACCGAACGATGAATTTGTATAAACCTCGCTGCATTCCACATGCCTCATCCCCTACCGGGATCTGAGTCATGTTCCATTTCGCTCGTCCAAGCGCTTACGTTCCGTGGCTGGTAAATCGCCGCCACTCCACTTTGCTGGCCGGTAAAACATGGCCAGCAACGCGCTCTGGAAACGGGCTTAGTCGCCCGTAATGCAAGGGTTGCGTTGCACTTCACCCTACATGCAGGCGCTTTGCGCCGTTTAACGCGCTCCGCGCATGGTGCCGCATATTAAGAATTACTTATTTTCTGTGGGTGTATTATTAAAACCTGATGTTAGACCTACTAAAAGTAGACTGCTAATTTCTAGCGTTATTTTTAAGGATGAATTATGAATATGCTTCGTTTTGCTTTGATGACAATCTTGCTGGCTTATGGTTTAACAGTTAGCGCTCAGTGCTCACTCTCAGAGGTAGCAAGTGTGCAACAGGCTAATAATGAATATGTTGTTTCAGGTGTGCTTACGCGCAAAGATAATTTTGAGGTTATTAAATTAACTCAATCTATTGTAAAAACTGATAATACAAGTGTTGCTTTGGATGTATTTACTGCTTTGGTTAAAAAGAATTATCCAGAATATAAATTATTGACTTCACTGATTGCACCAAGAAGCGCTTTATTAATTTATGAGCCTTGTGATTTTGATATTTGATCACACTAAAACACACCCTTTAATCAGGGTGTGTTTTTTTATGTAGAATTATATATTTATATAAATATATCAATATATGAATATGTTTATATATTAAATCATAAATATATATAGATAGCAGTATGGCAATATGCCAACGAATAAACATATAAGGATATAAATATATCAATATAGCAAAACATAGATATATAAAAATAGCAGTATGGCGGTATATCAATATATGAATATGTTTTGCTATATGGGTAACAGTGTGACATTAGAGTGCTCGTCCTGAACTCAATATTTAGCTCGCTACAAATGATTAGCCAAAATGCCAGCAAGTTAATAAGATTAAGTAGGCTAAACGCGAATGTTGGACGAGCACGTAACCCAATAGATAAGCCGTTACCTAAAAAACAGACGAAAAAAAAGCCCTTTTAAAAGGGCTTCCTGCAACACTTGATTGGTTTATGAATTAACGGCTTGTTTTAAGCCAGCGCCAGCTGAGAATGTGACTTGGTTGCTTGCTGGAATATCCAGCTCCTCACCAGTGCCTGGGTTGCGGCCTTTCCGGGCTGCTCGATGAGTGACTTTAAACTTGCCGAAGCCGGTGATGTTGATGTCATTGCCACCCTGCAAGCTAGACTGGATGCCATCTAGCACAACTTTCAACGCCTGTTGTGCGTCTTTTTTACTAATGCCAGCTTGATCTGCAATTGCGTCGGTCAATTCTGTTTTACCTAAGATTTTATTTGCCATGTTGAATTCCTTTTATCACGTTAGTTAAAGTTATAAGCCTACGTTTAAGGCTTAGATAATAATAATACACTTATTTATAAAAAATCAAGCAATAAAAACGGGCTAGTTTGCTTGATTTTTTTGGGTTTTTTCGTACCTTCTGAAGTTCCACGGCGGGATTGGCTTGCTGTCCGCCCACAACCCCTGTCTGGCGCTAATGGCCATTAGTTCTGTGGTGGCATAAGTCTGCCTGTCGCTTGGACTTTGTGTGTTTTGGTATTGTTTGTAGTGCCAGGCATAACCACGGCGGATCTGTTCAAGATTGATATCGTTGGCTCCGAGCAAAACCTTGCCCAGCTTGCGGTTGTACCGGTCTTCCTTGTTGTAATCAACACTCACAACCTGCCGGTAAATCAAGCTGGACAAGGATGCCTTGGATGCTTGTCCATACGCTTGTGTTTTTTCCGGGGCATCAATGCCGGTCAATCTTATCTTGTGTTGCTGATTATCTTTGTCCAGTATGGTGATCGTGTCGCCATCAGACACGCCAACCACTCGGCCTGTGATGTTGTCGGCATAGGAAAACGTGCTGAACACCATCAAGCTAATCATGGAGTATTGTTGGAAGCGTTTAGAAATCATGGTATCTCCTTGTTTGTTAAAAAGGCCGCTTGCAGCAAGGACAAACCTTGGCAACATCGGCAATCTTTAAAGCAGCCCGACTTGCCGCAGAGCGAGCCGAGCTTTCCTTGTAGCCAGCTTTAATGCCGGCTTCTCTTGTGGTCATCCCATCTACCAGCACATAACGCGCCGCGTTAATCGCCGCTGGTGAGTCAATCCTCGTGAGAGTCAGTGCTTGCTCAAACATCTCCGAGGTGAATCTTGGGTAAAGTTCATCTTTGGCCATAAGTAGTTCCTGAATGTTTTGTCATTAATGCAGAATTTAGTGTAACAGTTTGTCAACAGCGAGGCAAGACAAATGCTATGTCATATATGGATAACCATTTAGCCGTATTGATGTGCCTGAATATGGATAACTATTTAGCCGTATGTATATCTGTCTTTATCTGTGCGGCTTGGATAACCATTTAGCCGTATTTAAAATGTGATTGCTATTGGTTTTGGATAACTATTTAGCCTTGTGTTAATCCTGAATAGTGGATAACCATTTAGCCGTATTAACTTTATTCATGTTTGGCTTGATGGTGGCTAACCTTTTAGCCATGCTTGATCTGCTTTAAGCTACGCCTTGTCTGGCAATGGATTTAGGCTTATTCATTGGACGCTGAGCTTGACGTATTCAAACCACTATCTAGTCTAAAACCTTTTAGGCTCAACCCTTTTGAGGTTAAGCCTGGCTACTTTTTGCCTGTTTGACGTGTAGCTTGGTTGATGTGCTTCTTTGTTTGAGTTTTAACCCGTTTTGAGGGCTCGTAGTTGTGTTGCTGTTCGGCTTGGTGCAAGGTGCTTTATAAGTCGGTGTGGTTATAGTAGTCCTCTAGCCCCCTTGACTTAAGGTTCTCATATATAGCGTCATCTATTTGTTTGGCGCTAGTTAGGTTGAGGGCGAGCCTCGAATGATTGGGGCGAAGAAGGTTGGTGATGCTTCGCATTATTTCGGTTCGTTTTGTGAGTAAATCATTACGGTACTGGATTAAAGAAACGATCATTTGTAGGGCTTTTTTCGCTGATGGATAGTTGTCCTTGAAGGGGTCTCTGCGCTGTAATCTTTTTACAATATTTTCCATTGGAACTGCTTTTTGATAGCGCTTTAATTTAGAACTATTGTGATCTTTGATGTTAAAAATAAAGGATAAATTAGTGTCGTTTTGCGAGGTTTTGCAGTAAACCAAGCGAATCTTTCCTATGGCTTCCGGCTGTGCATTACTAAGCACAATCGCTAATTGATTGAGTAAATCAGTGACCTTCTCAATCTCTTGTTCCAATTTATCAAAATGGGTAATTTTCTTAGTCATTCGTCTTGCGTACTCCTATTATACGTTTATAGCCAGTCGTTCGATATTCATGATGGTATGGTTTTACATATCGATATCGATATCTCAATACATATCTACATATTGCTATATTGATATATCGATATAAATACATTTGCTTTTTTATTACTAACAACTGTATTATTGTTTTTATAAACAAATGTATTATTATTTTACACACAAAAGCGAGCCGACATTGACTGCTGAAGAAAAAAAAATAGAAGTGCAAAATGCTCTCCAAAGGTTAGGAAAATCTGTTTCTGAGGCAATGGAAAAAGAAGGGATTTTTGGAGGTTCATTATTTTTGATTGAGTCTGAATTTGGGGTGTTTTCCCTAAGTCGGGATTTCGTATCGGTAGATAAAAACTCTCTTGCGATATACATGAAAGAGATTCTTTCCAGGATGTATGGACCTGAGTTTATTACTGAGTTCTTGAATCAGGTGGCTCTGTCTAAAAAACAAACTTCTGTCCAAGTAGAGAATTTCGGCAGCTTGGAAGTTGATCTTAGTGACGGTTTGAAGGTGGTACATTAATGGCCTACTCAAGAGTGATTATTGCTGAAAAACCATCTATGGGCAGAGCAATTGCTGATGTTCTGAAAGGTAATGTTGAAAAATTTAAGACACATATCATCGTAGGTGATATTGCAATCACATGGGCGTTTGGCCATGTTTACGAATTGCAGAGTGCAGATGAATATGATGCAAGTTATAAAAAATGGACGATTGAACCGCTTCCTATAGTTCCTTCCCCTTTCAAATTACGGCCTAATCCGAAAGCGCTTGACCAGATTAAAGTCATTAGAGGATTGCTTAAAGAAACTAATGTAGTCATTCATGCCGGCGATCCTGATCGTGAAGGCCAGATGATTGTTGATGAAATTCTTTCTGAATTGAAGTTCAAGGGAAGCGTAAAGCGCATGATGTTGAATGCGGCAGATGCAGCTTCAGTCAAATCTGCTCTTTCGTCGATTCAGGATAATGGTAAATATAAACCCTTGTATGAAGCTGCTATATGCAGAAGTCAGGCTGATTGGCTTGTAGGCATCAATCTTACACGCGCGGTTTCGGTAGGGTTGACTGTCAATAATACAATGGTGATTATTGGTCGGGTTGTTACCCCAACCTTAGCATTGCTTGTCAATCGGGATAACGCTATTGATAATTTTGTGGCCAAGGATTTTTATAAGCTTGAAGCAACAGTTAAAACCGCATCTGGCAAAACGATAATTCTAGGTTGTGATCCGCAAGACGAGTTAAGGTTGTGGGACAAAAGCAAAGCCGATGCTTTAGCAAAGAAATTGACTGGAACTAAGGTCAAACTATCCGTTACACAGAAAAACGTGTCTCAGGCCCCGCCAAAATTGTTTAATGTACTTGGTTTTTCAAAGGCAATGTATCAACTCGCTAAGATACCGCCTAAGAAATCAGCAGATATACTACAGGCACTTTATGAGGCCAAGTTGACCACTTACCCACGGACTGAGCATGAAAAGCTGCCAGCTGAGCTAAAAACACAAGCAATGCCTGTTTCAAATCACCTGGTTAATAGTGATGGTTTGGACGAGTTCAAGAAAGTATTAAGCTTAATGTCTCCAAGAGATAGTAACTATACTTTGCCAAAAGAGAAGGAACATCACGCAATTGTGCCGACTACAAAGCCAGCGAATGGTGCTTTTCCTGCTGGATGTGAGCAAGCCTATTATGTGATTGGCCGTAGGTTCCTGCTTTCATTATTGCCTGATTATCAATTCAAGAGCACAACCATCAGCTTTAGTGATGAGCCTTATGTTTTTAGTAAAAAAGGTGACGTAGGCATTAATCTGGATAAATCATGGCGTGCGTTTGAAACAACGAAAGCTGCAGAAGTGTTGCCGGACATTAAAGATGGTGAGATGGGAGATATTGTTAGCGTGAATGTTGTTGCAGCTAAAACAACCCCACCTGAGCGTTACACTTCTGTTTCACTGATGAGCGACATGAGTGCGGTTTCTAAGTACGTGGAAGATCCAAAATTGAAAGCTATCTTGAAAGAAAATTCAGGGATAGGTACCGCAGCAACACAGCCGGCTATTATTGATAAACTCATTACCACCGGATTTGCTGTTGAAGTTAAAGGTAGTTTGATATCGACAGATTTTGGCAAGGAAGTAATTGCCAAGATTCCAGCGCAGCTTAAAAATGCAGGTGTTACGGCTTTATGGGAAGACGCGCTATCCATGATAGCGAGTAACTCTTATGAACCTGCAGTTTTTATGCAAAAAATTGAAGCTTATACCAATAAGTTAATTGCGGAGATTAAATTAAGCGTCAATAAAATCAAGTTGGCGCCACCACCTGTATCAGTTCCGCAACGTTCAAAAACTTCGTCTGCGAAGAGTTCTCATACATCACACAAAAAGACAGTTTCATCTTCAAAGAAAGGGAATCCCACTCATGCTCGTTAGGTGCGAACCCCATGTAAACGGGATCTTTTTTCATTTTCTCGTAAACAAGGGCAATCCTGTCTTCGAGGCCGGCATTGTAAAAGAAATCTTCAGGCGCGACCGCTTCAGCAAGCAGCATAACCTGCATCAATGGAATGCCAAGATATGCAGCCATTCTCAAATATTTTGGAATTGCAAGCTGATTGACTGGCGCTTCACCCCTGCCCAGCAACATCAAGTAGCTATAAGAAATATCAAGATGCTGGGTAGCAAGATCGTGAGGACTTATGTTGTCCTTTAACATTTTTTCCCATAGCTTCGCAATTAAAGCTGAGCCAGGGATGTTTTTATCAATCTTTTTTTCAGTTAAGGCTGATTTCCTAGTGTTTTTAGAGGCTGCTGCCGGCTTGGTTTTCTTTTCAGCTTTTTTTTCCACTTTTCTCTCCTGTAAACAGAAAGGCTATTTCTTATGTTGAACCCAGTTTTAAGAAAAAACAATCGGTACTATGCTTACCTAAACAATATGTTAAATGTTGTATATTTGTCTGGATGGGTAAGACAGCCGAATGATAACGGATTTTTACTGCAACAAACAAATAATATTAAGCACGCAATCCCCGTATCGTTCGGGGATAAATCAAAAATCAAGACTGTAAAAGAGTTTCAAAAAATCAAAATTATCGCCCACGTTTTTGGTGAGCGAGATGAAAACGGGTTGAGATCTATCCGGTTGGACCCTATTCATTCAGAAGTGCCAACGATGCTTGAAATGCCAATGGAAGACGTTTTCTTTACTCGTTCATTGCGTGATGGTGAAGATGACGATTTCAAACCGTTTGATAAAAGCTTCACTAAACAAGTGAAAAGCCCGGATTTTGTTGTGGACAATTTCAAGAATGAGGCTTTATACCAAGAAGTCGTAAATCATAACGTCAGGGCAGAATATCAGCTTAACTATAATTGCAATCAAGCGCAGGTTGCCGGTTATTTAAGCGGTTTTAAATTCCGTCCAGGCAACGGTTACGAGGAAGATTGCCTCTTACTGGCTGTAAGACAGTATAGGGATGATAACCGTTCAATTCCTGTGCGTTTATATGGCAATCGTGTTCGTGTTTATGCAAATCTTGTTCGCGTTGGCCAGCGGGTCCAGATTCAAGGTTCGTTGATCCGCCAGTACAAAGAGGTGAACGCTACGGATGGCAAGAGCCCTCCAAAAATAGAGGCTTACACTTACATAAAAACCTCAGATATCAGTACGCCTGAAGTTGGTTCCGGTATAAAAGCAGAGCCGGACTGGATCGTTGAAATGCTGAATGATTTGCGTAAAGAGCGTGAAGAAAGACAGAAATTGATTAACGAGGCGCAGATGCGACAAGCTGCAGCTGAGAAATCCAAGAACGTATCGGTAGCTGAAATGGGTATGGATTAACTCGCAGTCTAAAGACAAGCCGCCCTTCTGGGCGGTTTTTTATTGCCGTTTGTTTCCCCTATTCACTGATAGACAGTGAATTTCTCATTGTCCTTATTTATTAAGGAGCTTCAAATGACACAGAATCAGACACAACAGGCAGTAAAACCTCAGTTAAAGAATCTTCAAACCAAATTCCTTTTTGGGATTGATGACATTCCTGAGACTCATGTAGTTGCTGTTTATGACAGAAAGAGCAATCAGGTAACGGATCCGAATTATATTTTTTCAAAACTGTTACTAAAGAAAATGCTCATGTGGTTAGGTGACAAGCGTACAACTCGAAACCTGCTAATTACAGGCGATGCAGGTATCGGGAAAAGTTCGATAATTTTGGAATTTGCAGGACGCATGAATCGGGATGTATATTCGATTAGTTGTTCTGGAAAGACAAGGTTTGAAGATTTTGTAGGCTCAGTAATCATCACTGAAAGCGGTGCAACCAAGTTTGTGGATGGTCCTCTGACGCGAGCAATGCGCGAAGGTGCGGTTTTTCTGGCAAATGAGATATCCCGTATGGATGCTGGTGAACAAATGCGTTTTGTCGATGTTCTGGACGAACGTTCAAGTTTAATTATTACCCAGACAGGTGAAATCTTGATTCCGCACCCAGATTTCCGATTTGCTGCTACTGGTAACAGTATGGGCTTTGGTGACGAGCGTGGGGTGTATCCAGGTGAAAAGCGCGGTTCTGTAGCGTTCTATCAGCGATTTATGAAATTCGAGATTCCAGAGTTGACCAAAGAGCAGGAGAAAAACCTGTTATTGAAAATCACCCCGGAATTAGGCGAAGGTATCATTAGTCGTATGCTGGATTTTGCGCATGATATTCGAGCGGTTTTCAAGGGTTTGATGGATGATGGTAAAACGCCAGCTCCGGGTGGCTCTGTATTAACCTCAAACATACCTAACCGCAGTGTGGTTCATTGGGCTAAGTTAAGCGTGGAGTACAGTAAGTTCTCTGAATTCAATGCTAAAGACGCTAGCGCTGACGCGGCGATCCTTGAGGCCTTGGAGGATTCCGTGCTTAATGGAGTGCCGATGGAAGAAGCCGCAACCTTTAAAGAGATTTACGTTAAATGGTTTGGCAAGTCTTAACCGCAGCAAAACGAAACCTACACTTCACAGTGTAGGTTTTTTTTCGTCTATCAATCCTTAATTAAACATCGATGTTCGGCCTATTGAGAATAGACCGCTAATTTCTAGCGAGTCCTATTTATTAGGAGTTCGACATGAGTGCAGTAAGACAACAGAAGAGATTTAATATTCCATTGCTGGCCAAAATTGTAGGCCGTCAAATGGGTATCACTGTAAGGTTTTCAAGATCAGCAAGAACAGCGTCTTTCAACTCGGCAACCAAAGCTATGACTTTGCCAGAGGCAATGTGCAACAGCGGTAAAGAGTCTGATGTTATCCTGATCCGTGGTTTTTTATGTCATGAAGCAGTAGGTCATGGCAGGCACACGGATTTGGCGACTTTAGAGAAGATCGTTAAGCTTTTTGAAAAAGACTTGATTAATGTGCTTGAGGATATCCGTATCGAAAAGGCGGCATGGAAATGCTACCCTGGCGTGCGCGGCATCCTGAATGAGCTTGTTGATTATCTGGTTCAGGATAAAGCCACTGACTTCTTTGGCCAGTTTGTCTCTAAAGAAAAACGAGGTGCAAATGCCCCGGCCAACGTTCTCTTGGGTTATTTATTAACCTACCTTAGAGCGACCTGTCTAAAGCAAAACATCAAGTTTGACGAGCATGAGGGGGCTGCTAGAGAGATGTTTGGTGACGAACTGATCGATAAGATTGTTCCAATTGCATTAAAAGCTGAAGATGCAAAATCTACTGAGGATATTTATCAGCTGGCACATCAGATTATTGATTTGCTAAAAGATGAATCTAACAAGGAAGATCCGCCGCAGCAACCGCAAGACTCAAGCGATAGCCAGTCTGGTGATTCGTCTGAATCTGAGCCAAGCGACCAATCAGGGGAACAATCTTCTGAAAAGTCTGATGGTAAGGGTAAAGGCAGGTCGAAGGATGACAAAAAGCCCGAATCTGATGAGAAGTCTAAGGATGACTCAAAGGATAAGAGTGATGAAGGTAAGCCTGAAGAAGATACTGCTGATGGTGGGCTGGAGTCTGATACGGGTGAATCTAATGGTGATGCCGGCAATGAAACTGATGGTGAACCGGAGTCTGATGCTGGTAAATCAGCCGAATCGTCCGACTCATCCAGTCAGTCTGGTTCTGGTGGTAAACAAAGCGATCCGCGTTTCAAGGAGAATGCAAAAGCGGTGCTCGAAACTCAGGAACAGATTGTTGTTGGGCTTGAGGAAATGATTAGCGAGTTGGTAGAACAGGTTGCAGAAACATTTGCAAGAGAGTCCCGCCAGGCGTTTCTAGATAATCAGATCAAGGTAATTGATGCGCTGCCTGCTTATGATGAAAATGGGGCTTATACGTTCACTCGTGCAAATTCCATCAAATTATCATCTAGGCTTGAAGATCTGCTTGAGGCAAAGGTAGAGGAATCTGAAGAGTTCGCCGCTTCTGGTTTGTTATCCAGTCGCAGAGTCTCAAAGGTTAAACTGCTTGATACGCAAGTGTTTACGCGAGATGTATCTGAAACCGAAGGGCTTAACACCTCAGTGTTTGTTCTGGGCGATGCGTCTGGAAGTATGCAGGGGGAAGAGGCTGTTTGTTTGATGGATTCACTTTTATCACTGGGTATGTCGTTGGATAAAAATGAAGTGCCGTTTGGCATTTCATACTTTAACAGCGTGGCTTATGAGGTAAAACAGTTCAACGAACGATTCTTCAAAGTTAAAGGCCGGATACAGAAATTCTATAATCCGTCCGGCAATACGCCAATCTTTGAAGCGATGGTTTATGCTGCAGGTAAGGCGATGGAGACAAAGTGTGAACGGAAGATATTATTGGTAATTACTGATGGTACCTTTAGTGCATCCGAGATCGACATGGAAGCCTTTAGAAATACGTTAACAAAATATCAAAGCGACCTTGAAGTAAGGTTTGTGCTTATTGGTGACAATATGCATAACACTTATGATTATTTGATTAAAAATCAAATAAAAACAGGTGTGGCCAAAAATAGCGGGGATATCTGCAAGGCTGTTTTTGATTCACTGGAAAACGTGTTTTAGCTGATGTAAAACCTCATAACTCTTACGGGTTATGAGGTTTTTATTTGATTTCAAGCTACTACTGTTTCTTTTGTTTTAGGTTTTGTTTTAGATTTGGACTTTGTTTCTGTTAAAGCAACTTCTCCGGAGCGAATATTCAATAAAGCAATTTCGTAATAAGTATTCAGCATCAGTAGAGATGGTTTGTTATTGTTATTCTTCCAGCGTAGGATCGTTGTTGGTGTTGTGTTAAAAATAGCAGCAACAACCTTGGTTGAATTCAAATCAAAACCGAGCTTAACGCTCCAGTCATGCAAGATCTCAGACATTTTCTTGTTGCCATAGAGCTTTTTCAGTTTCTTGATCTTATTAAAAGTCTCACTGTTATCACCCTGGAGTGCTTTAGCGGCTGTTACAACCCAGTCTTTAGGTTGTACGTCAACCCGATAAAGATAAGAGGACATAACATAAGTGCTAACACCTACCGCCTGTGCAAAGTCTTCAACGGACAAACATAGGTTTTCGCGAATCTCTGTCAGAATACGTTTTTCCGGGGACATTGTTTCTTTATTGAGATTTACCTTGTTCTTGCGCTTCACGGCAGCGCCTTCCGGCTTGGATTCAGTTGCGAAATTCTGGCTGACTCCGCCGACCCCAATTGGTTTAAGCTTGATACTGTTTATCAAGTCTTTATCGCTGCTTGATGTCGCGAAAGATGCATTAGTCATATTAAAATTATCTTTCATTTGTTTATAACTTTTATTGTTCAAATGATACAAGCAGTTTTGTTTTTCTTCAATGAGAATTCTTAATTTATTTAAGGCTTTATTCTTATCCAAGGATATTTCATGATGGCTTAAGCCATGTCCGATATGGCTTTCCGAGTCTTCATTTAACGAGTCATATTCTGCAAATTCATGAGCATTAATTCCAAGCATTCCATCTGTTGAGCCTCCACCTTCGGCATCAACGGAAAAATCAATAGAATCTACTTTGGCAAAATGAATAGTTTTGCCGTTTTTATCTTTCTGACCACTGGTTTTAATAACGTGCGATTCTTTGTTGTGCTGATAAACCTCACGTAGAACTGTTCGATACAGATATCCGATGAAATTCTCATCCAGATCAACCTTTTCTGCGATGTATTTATAAAAACCTATCATCACATTTTGGACAACATGATCCATGATTTCATTCGTGAAGTAGTTTGATTTGCTATGATTTTTAACGTAACGGCAGAATAGCCTGATTAAAGGGTAGACCTTACGGTAAAACTCATCATTGCTGATTGTCTTATTGCGAAAATCAATGATAAGTGCCGACAGTTCATTTTTTGAGCTCCAATCGCGGCTTTCCGTACGCGCCACTACTTCGGGTGCTACGGTTTTCTGTTCATTCTCATGGGCGTTGGAATTTAGCATCTTCAACCTCTTTGATTATTTCTACAACGTGTTCCTTGACCCTATCAATCGCATTCGGCGTTGAAAGTAAAGCAAGGATGCTGGTTAATGCAATTTCCGTGGTATGAATGTCATATTTTTTAATTGCGTTTTTTGTATCTCGTAGCAGAGTTTCTGCGTCAATAGGGTTGCTATTGTCTTTTAGATTTAGACAATCAATGCCAATGCTGATAAGGCACGAACTAGGAAAGGTAATGTCATCTAAAGCTGCTGATTTAACTTTTTTGGCAGTTATATTCGCTAGTTTTAGCTTTGTGAATGATTTATTGGCCATGGTTATGTGGTTATTTCACTTTCTTTAATATAAACGCCCATAGAGCCGTTAGAGAGCCTCTGTGTGCCTATTTTCTTTTTCCCATGTTTGTCGCGGAAGTCCGCCATATCTTTCAATAAATCATCTTCTGTGTAATGAAATTTTAAGCAAACATCATCAATTTTGTAATAAAGATAATAGTCATCATTAACTAATCTACGCTCACCGGGCTTTAATTTCTTATTGTTTGAATATTGCAGTTTTGCAATAACAGCAAGAATCCCCAATCTATCTTCCGGACTGATAAAATCTTCATCATCATTGTTTTGGATATCGCCACCTGCATCATCATCAGATTTGGTGGCATCTTCAATAACTTCGTCTGGAGAAGACAGATTTTCATTTGACGGAGCATCCAGCTCAGCTGCAACCTCGTCTTTTAGTGGCAATTCATTTCCATCGGTTTTCTCCGATAACTCCGGACTTCCGATCTCTTTCAATTCAACCTCGCCATCCTCTTTGAGGCTTGCTAAGAACAATTCATCATCAACATCTTTGGATATTTCAACATTTCTGGCGCCATCCTTCAGTTTAAAGTCGCTATTCTCACCCCAAGATGGGCCTGCAATAGATATGCCAAGCTTGGTGTCTTGTATTCTTTGTGAATTGCTTTCGTCATAGAAGGCTTCGTCGTTGACTATAAACATATACCTGATGGTTGTATTAACGGGCTTATTCTTGACTCGTGTCGTCTTCACAATGTTGAAATAAGCGCGTTTGGAGCTGTAATTTAGCCCTTCGTGAACGCAGTATAGCCATTCTTTAGACATGAGGTATGCTAGTAGCGCAAATGAATATTTGTTTTGTTGGCCAGAGCGGTCTTTTGTGAATGCGCTGTCCCCAAAGACTAATTGCAGGTGCTTGCGTACAGCAAGGTCTTGGAAATAAAACAGTCCATCTTTAACAAATCCGATACTATTTTCTTTCTCACTAGGGTCTAATAAGGCGCTATTCCTAGTAACCTGTTCTTTAAGTGCCTTGAATATTTTTTCACCGAGCAATAAGACTTTTCTCTCGATATTGGTTTCATTAAAGCCTGGGGTTTTAGATTTGGATTCTTCTTTTTTAACGTATTTAGCGGCTGTTTGTTCTTTTGTAACAAGTGCTGGTTCGTTAGGGGGTAAATCTACAACAGCGTCCAGCTGTTCAAGTCTGCCAAGTCCGATTTCTTTTGCAAGCAATTGGACCGTTTCAGCCTCTCCCTCAGCAAGTACTTCAAGCCATCCGGAAGGTACGCTAACATCACCTTCAGGTGTTTTGATTTCCGATGTGTAATCGGCTTTATAACCGCCCTCTTTCTTACTTGCCGCGTTATCTGCAATGATTAGCAATTCAGTTAAGGCTCTAGTGTGGTCGTCAGCCCATAAAGGCATTTCTACCGGATGATGGTAATACGCCATAATCACACTTAACCTGTTTTTTAAGGATTGATTATCATTAGTTAACTCTCTGAATTCAGGCAGGCTGACAAGCAGCTTGCTACCTTGAACGTCATGGTTCATCTTAATTTCCTCTACCTCACCATTTCTTTTCAGCTTGTAACAATTCATCTTGCCTACATCATGTATAAATCCAAGTAATGGGATTGCCGGATCAGCTTGGTTGAATTTGTAGTTAATATCAGTTAAACCTTGTCTGATATTGCCGTCCTTGGTCTTTGAACCGACATAACTGAAATTTCTTCTAGCGCGTAATATTTCACGTAACACATTGAATGAGTGCTCCTTGAGATTAAGTCCACCATGCCCACCTTTTACGGGGGAAGCTGGAATCGGTGTGGACTCATAGGTAAGTAACACCGCTTCAAAAATAGCGGCATACTTGGGATATTGCGCTCTGTATTCATTAAACCATTCAATAAGATCACCGGGGATAGTAAAAGATTTAGCTCGTGGAAGCTGTTTTACTGGCGGCAATCCAGCTAAAGTTGTTTTTAACCCGTAGAAATTAGTGTCAGCCAATGAATCCCGAATGGATTTAATATCGAGGTAGACGAAAATAAGTCGAATGGATAACCCGATTAAACAGGCAACCAAAGCCAGGGCCAAGCCATTAAAGAATGACGGAAAAAGTGCTGCATTACCTAACGTCTTATAATCAGAAAATAGGAAAAATACTGTCCACCAGAAGAACCATACGAATAATGCTGATTTTAGTAGAGAGTCTTTCATTATTAATGCACATTCAATATGATATGAGATGCTGTTAGCGTGCGTCTGATCGACGCGATGCAACCATCAAGATTTTGATAAATATCCTTGGCGGTAAAACGCAGGATTTTCCAGTTGTTCTCAGTAAGCAGATTTTGTTTTTCGCGGTCTTTGTGAAACCCCGCTTTATATTTCCCATGAAACTCCCAACCATCAACTTCAATTGCGAGGCGATAAGCGGGCATGGCAATGTCCAGACGGAATTCTCTACCTGGCACTGCCCCTTCAAATTCGCAAGCAGCCTCATCCGTCCACTCAGCCTGCACTCTCGCCCATAGTTTTCCGTGTGGCCCGTTGTCTTTATCAGACAATCGTTTGATTTCCTTGGCCAGCGGGCTGATTTTAGCTGGCTGAATATTTTTTGATTTAACTTTGGATACGCCGTTCGCACTGTCTGAATGGATTTTCCATGCACCCTTGCCTAACTCTTTTAATGAATTGATTCTCATGTTTACACCAATGATAGTGAAGACCATCTAAAGTAATTTCGTTTGTTTAAATTCATGTCTTGTGGGTTTCTACCTGTGAAATACCAATAATCCATCTGGTTTGCTACGCTGCCTGTCTCGCTGAGTTTTTCCAGTATCCGCATAGGGTCCTTGATTTTGTGCTCGTGGCAGAACGCGAAAATACGATCAGTCTGGATGGATGGGTGCTGCCATATCTTTTTGGCTACTTTCAGGTAATCTTCCGTATAGTTGTACATAATTTCTGCTTCAAATGTACTTGGTAGAGGCTCCATCAGAAAATGAATGGGTTCGCTTAATACAATCCACTTCTGAAACAATTCATACTGAATTCTCACCCGAAGCAAATTGGCGCGGACGCCAACAGCTTCACAGCACAAGTCGTATGGAATATCTCCTGTGTTTGGCACGAATATCCATGTTAACGAGCTGATGCGTTTGGACCTGGATGTCTTTTTGTTAAAACAATTGCGGCTGTGCTCAAAGATAGCCTCAAAAGCCATGCGTTCCGGCCCCTCGTCGAAGTCTTCCGCAGTGATGACATCGGCAGCAAAATTCTCCATCGAGCTTTTGCTGTGGCTTCTGTCCTCTTTCTCATGACGATGATTTTCAACCGGCTGCCTTGCCAGCCTGAATTCATCATCAATCAGATCCTCCGGAAACTCAACGTCATTAAAAGAAAACGAGATGGAATCAAGTAGTGATTGAACTTCGAGCTTATCTCTCTCTTCCTGCGAGAGATTCATGCCGTCAAATCCTATATCTAAATTGTCGTCAGGGTGTACTGCCAGTTGCGCTGATCCGGTCATACTGATTCATCCGTAGTAATTTCAATGTTGCTGTTAAGTTTTGTTTTCTTGTTGCCCTTTTTATCAACTACAACATCCTCGGCATCTTCGTCTTCATTCTTTTTAAAGCCGGAGATGTATTTGGAGGCGTTTTCAAACAAACTGATACCTTTCACATAACGGCTTGTGGTTTTGTTAAACTCAAGGCCTCCACAGGCATCTGCATACTTTTTCTCAAGGGCTGAATATGGGATCTTTACGTGGAATACGTCTTTACCGTTCAGCAATACAATGGCCTCACCCATGCCTAGTTTTTTTAGGTCGTCCGGCGATATCTTGTAATCCTGCTTTATCTTTTGTGAATAAGTAATGCCACCGCCGCTGGAGCTGCTTTGGGATAACCCTGTGTCATGTGAAGATCCTGATTTTGAATTGGAGTCACTTGATGCTAGGGTGTAGTCCGGCTGATCTTCCATGCCAATAATGTCGGAAATCAGTTCTGCAGTAGCTTGAGAACCTGTCTGGAAGAAAATTTTGGTTGCAGTATTACCGTTTACGATTTCCTTCAGTTCGTCACTTACGCTATCCAAGTTGGCAATTGTCTGGTAAGCCGGTATCAGGCAGAAGTTCGCAGAACGCCCCTGCTCAAAAGGTCTAGCAATAGACTGCGTGGCATACGAACCAATTTCGTCACAGAAAGCCATGTGCGGCGGCCATATTTTCTGATTGTCACCTAGCTTCTGCGCCCACGATATCGCTGTACGCATATCACCAAGCTCCATCTTGCCGAAGTTGGTGGCCGCGTTATCCTTGCCCATTGTAGGCAGTGGCATATAGATGATTTTCTGTGCGGTAATCGCTTCAAACAGCTTCACCTCTGGGTTGTAGTGGTTGGTAACTTCACCGAATTTTCCGGTCCCGAACGAGAACATCCGCCCAGCCAAACCGCCCAGTGTATCCTTGAGTTTCTTAACATCGATGGAAGAGCCCTTATCCTTAACTACCGTCTTGTATTGTTCAAGAAACAGTGAAAGATTAAGGGCTTCTTTTGAACCTGGCGCTTTTTCATGAACGGTTTTCTCCAGATGAAGTAGCGCTTTTTCGTTCGTCATTAGAATGGACAGGTCGATAAACGAATACGCTAGACCTGCTTTCTGAAGAGACGCAACCAGAACGGTCACGCCTTGTGCTCCGGATTGTTTGTAGTGATCAGAACCGGCAGAGCTTTCTGTTGACGGCACCAAAGACATGACACGAGCGGCAACTTCATCTGGATCGCCATAGAGAATGGGGTTATATGAATTGGAGAGTTCAGGATCACCAGGGTTGATGCAAAGGAAATCATGCTTGCGCCCTGCCCAGCAGCAGAACTCATACATAATATTAATGTCTGCTTGGTTGTATTTACCGTCGATGAAGGTTAAGCCACCTCCAGCTAGGATTTGCTGAAACATAAAGAATCGGCCTAAAACGGTTTTACCTACACCCGTCATGCCGATGATATTCATATGTCGCGTTGCTTGTTCATATGAGACGGTGACAGGTTTGCCCGTGTCAATGCAGTACCCAATAAGGTAGCCGTCAAGCGGTTTGTCTTTTATCCACTCAAATCCCGGTTCATCGGAATTGATTCTGAAGTGCGCGTCTAATACGGTGGTTTTTTTTCTATATGACTCAGCCGCCCGTCCGCCCAGTATAAGACCGCCCGCCAATGCCAAGCACGCTCCCGTCAAGGGTAGTGTTGCAGCCAGCAAGGAATGTACAGCTGGTTCTGATGCAAAGGTTTGCATAGAAGATAAGCTTGCCGTGAACGGTTTGATAACTCCAGCTTCAAACAAGCCTTTAATCATGGGGTGCAGCGTAAAAGAACCTCCAATGACCAGAGCTATACCAGAGAGGTCACGCCCCCCTGCCAGCCCCATGCTTTTATAGTCACGATAGTTGAACATTGCTTCACCAAAATAATTATTTAATAAATTATATACAAAAACACTTGTTTATAAAAAGTATTTTATTTTTAGTAATTTTCTGTTGACAAAGTGTTTTTACTGAAAGATACTTATCTCACCTGCTGCATCTCGCTGCAGGCTTTTTTTGAAATGGAATTATCGTGAACGAAGTAGAAGTAAATAAAGAAGATGTAACTGAACCGCAAAAGGCTACAGCCCCCAAACGCAACTATTTGTCAGAGGAAGTGCTGGATGCGCGTGTCGGTTTCAATATTGGATGGGATACTTATGCCAGCGGCATGGATCTGCTAGGCAAGCGCAGTAACTATAAGTGCATCCGCCAAGGCTGGGACGCTGCTCGCTTACAGAATGTAAAACAAGCCACAGAACATGATCGCTTTGTTCACAAATGCCTCACCCTGCGCTTTCATGCCTGGACACGTAACCGTCATTTCAGTGATGACGTAACACCAGAATTTCTGCGTTATATCGATGTCGAGTATTGTCCTGTAACTTTAGAGAAGCTGACACATGGCACGATGGCCCCTACCGATTGGAGCGTGGATCGCATTAACAATAATGGTGCATATAGTCGTAGCAACATTGCCATCATGTCGGCTCGTGCTAATACTGCAAAATGGAATTACAGCTACCACAAGATTCATGGTTTTGCTCATAATCCGGATGCCAAGATACCTACCGAGTTATATCGTGATGATGGCACACCATTAACTCCACTTACTCGCGAGGAATGGGCGCGTGTTTCTGTCATTTCGTCTTATGGTCCTTGCGAACAGGATGAACGTGGGATGTTGAGTTTACCTAAGAAGGTAACGCCTTGCGTGATAAACCCTCCTCCCGGTTTGCTGTTTTCGATTTCTAATTTCCTGCAAATGGCCATCGCCAACAAAGCAAATGTTGGCAATTTGAGTGGCGGATTCCGCAATACTTCAACACATAGAATGTGTGAACTATCTGACTTCGTTACCAAAGGTCTGTCAACTGAGCATAAGAAAGACTTTAACAAACTGGTGTCTCGTGCCAAGAAGGTAAGTTATAACTGGGATGAGCCATTAAACATGTGGTTTAACAAGGCATTGTTTCTACATTACCTTGATTTCTACAAAGCGCTCTCCGAATTAGAGCATTTCAGAATGCGAGATATGATGGATAGAAATAACATTTTGGAGCGCCATACTCTAAACAGAGTTGAACGATTGAATCTGAATAACAAAGGTTACATTTCACAGTAGTAATTTTTTAATATTCAATTAAGAAAGGATAGATTATGAATTGCCCAAAATGCGGAGAGCATATTCAGGAGAAAACCAAATTTTGTGCTCATTGCGGCGCCGATTTAGTGAAAGCCAATATGGAATTACAGTTGCAAACGCTGGAAAAAGCGAATGCGCTGGTAGCTGAGCGTGTGCATGATTTTGAGGAGCCGGCAGATGTGCAGGTTTCAGACAAGATTTATGTCGGGTTCTGGTTCAGAGCGCTGGCCACAATCATTGATACTACACTTTTGCAATTTGTTGTCATTTTGATGATATTGCCTTTGGCTATCGTTTTCAGTGGACTGATGGCTCGTTTGCAATCGCCGGTTGTAGGTGCGATTGGTGTCTGCGTAAGTTTGGGATTGGCAGTGATGGTGCATTGGATCTGGTACACAGTTTCAGAATCCTCAAAATGGCAGGCTACTGTAGGTAAAAAGATGCTAGGTTTAAAGGTGACAGATGAAAACCTTGAACGCATTGGATTCAGTCAAGCGAATAAGCGTTACTGGGCAAAAGTGTTGTCAACATTACCTCTATTGGCAGGCTACCTGATGATTGGCTTTACTGGCAAAAAGCAAGGCCTGCATGACAGGTTGGCAAAGACATTGGTCGTTATAGCTGATTAACAAAACTATATTACTTAATTTAACAATCATAGAATTTAAGGGAAACTTCATGAAATTCGACAAATTAACTGCAGATCGCGTAGTGGCTGAACTATCACAAGCTAGAACTGTTCTTGCAAATCAGCGCTTCTTGGGGCTACAAATTACTGCTGACCAAGCAACAATTGAGGCATTGCGTCAATCCATGCATCCTGATGTGGATGAGGTAATTGGCAATTTATGCATTCGTGAAGACAAGGATGCTTTGGAAGAGCGGCGGATTGATGAAATCATGGAATGCTTCCCGCCTGAATTGCGAACACCAGAGACGCGAGAGTTACTTAAATCACCCAAGCACTAATAATGCGGAAAAAGGTTATGAAAAAAAGAGCCCAAATTGGGCTCTTTTCATTAAAAACAGTACAACGGTTCTTGAGCTAGTTTATTTGCCGGCTCAAATCCAAATAGCGGTACCTGGAACATTCTGAATGTATCGATATCTTCAACATTCAATCGATCCAGACCACCTTCCCATGCACTATCGCTATACAGCTGGCTATTAAATATCTCAAGCTCATCATCATTGTAAATATTACGAATGACACGTTCGCCATTGATATACTTCTTTTCAAGCCTTTCTCTTGTATTCATGCTGTGAAGTGAACGCCAGTAATCAGGGTTGAGATGATTGGATACAACAGCCTTTTCAGCTTCCGGAGATACTGCCACATTAGTATAAAAACTCATGATATGGCAGAAGTCTGAATAAGAACACTGCAATTTAAAAGCCTCTTGCTCAACACCTGTCAGCGTAAAATACATCTTGTGTATTGGTTTGGCCCAGTCGATCAGAAAGTACCTTTTGAGTACGATGTTTTCTAAATCAACCAGGTTAATTTGAATACCCATCAAATCTATGACATTAGAGCGATCCATGTGAAAGATGATGTACTTGGTATCCGTGCTCATTTTGTAAGCCTGTACCGAGTGATTGCATCATTTTGAAAGCCTGAGTTGTAATACAAGTCTTTCAGCTTCACTTCACCTTCATCCATAAAAACAGAAATAGCCTGTTCCAATGTTAGTCCGTGACTATCAGCATATTTCTGAACCGTATCAATCCATAACTGATAATGTGCCATCATGTTTTTGCAGTATTGATCTACTGCGTCATCCAGCTTCATGCGTTGCTGTACATTTGCCGAATTGACAAAGTTATCAATTGAATTCCTTGCACTGTTTAAATGAATGCCAAGCTTTAAATCGTATATCTTTTTTACGTGCGCTTCCGTAAGGATTATTTCTGTATGTTGCATTTGATTGCTCCTATTGAATTACCAGCGAGAAATTCACTGTCTAGGTTGTATAGGAGTCACAAGCAAAAATAAAACTTCGATGTGAGAATTGAGATTTAAAAGAGTGAACCCTGTAAATATGTTGGGCATCCTTTTGGTATTTCATTACTTATCCATCGTTTTGATTTAGTGCCATCGCATCCAATTTCAACCTTCACCACCATTGGAATATCGTCGTTAAAATACAGGCAGCGAGAATGCGGGAATTTCTTTAAGCCTGTCCCGTCTGGCGCGGAATACCAATGATACTTGCAGCCGTCACACTTTTTCATAACAGCTATCAAGCAGCAAGCAGCTGCGCCTCCTCAATATCTTTTTTGTAGATTTTTGCATTAAAGAACAGCATCGAGGATTTTCCTTTTTGCTTGCCCTGTTCTGCATCAAACTCACCAAAACCACGCTCTTCCATATCGATTTCGGCCAATTCAAAACCATCGGTTGTCGAACTGAATTTTGTTAAGCGATTTAAGCCCTTTGGAGCCACTTTTTTGGGCGGCAGAACAAAGCAGTACCCCTTACCGCCTTTGCGGGCTACACGACCCCGCAATTGGTGTAATTGCGCCATGCCAAAGCAATCTGCATTCACAATAATGATGGCTTTCAGGTCTGGCAGCGTCAAACCAACTTCAATCACGGTTGACGCGATCAGGATATCGTATTTGCCGGATTTGAAATCATCGATAACCAGCTTCTTTTCATCCTCTTTCATTGCCCCGTAAAGCGAGGCAACTCTGCCAGGATAACGCTCACCCCAGCGTTTAGCCGCATCCTTAACGTTCTCGCGCCCTACCGCAGAGGTTTCCTCTTCATCGTTGTTTACATCCGGGTAAACAATAGCGACCTGCCCTTTTCTTTCAATCACTTTACCAACAAAATCGAGGAGCTTCACGCGCTCATCATAGCTGGCAACAATAGTCTTGATTTCCTTATGTACAGGACATTCACGCATACTGACAATCTTGTAGCTGCCATAGGACACCATTGCCATGCTGCGAGGGATTGGTGTTGCGGTTGATTCAATCAGATTGGTGTGAGCTGATAGAAGGGCTTCTTTCTGCTCAACACCGAAGCGATGCTGCTCGTCATTCACAACCAGATCAAACTCAAACTTGCCGCGTTTTTTGGCAAACAATAAAGCGGTAGTGCCAACAAAAACGCCTTTATGGGCATTCAGGTCGGTAGTTTCATTCACGATGATGGACTTGGCTTCTGGGAAATAACTATTAATCTCGCTGCAAAGCTGCTCTGCAAGCAGCGTTGTCGGAGCAAGGATGCAGACTCGGCACGCGCTCAGGAACGCGGCCACGATAGGAATCATGAATACCACGCTCTTCCCAGTGCCCACGTCTGCTGAAAGCAGGATTCGTGAGGGACGTTGCTCGTTCAGGTCTTTCACGATTTCAAGAATGCCGAAATATTGGTCCTGCGTTAGTTTGAACGGCAATCGTGCAACCAAGGCATCAATAACAGACTTCTCGATACGAATGGAAGCCTTCGGATTAACAGCCATCAGGGAAACCTGTTTCGCTTGTTGCAACAGGTGATAGGTTGTCAGCTTTCTGGCAATGGCGCAGGCCGCCTCAGCTTCAACTACGCTTGAAGGCAAATGAATTCGTTTTAACAGGGTAGCCGGTGACATCTGGGCGATCCGCATAAATAGGTGCTCATTCAGATTTGCCCGGTTAACCAACAATTCACCAGCTACGTCTAACTCTGACAGGGCCTCATATACGGCAGCCTCAATCGTTTTGCCGGCAACTTGTCCAGCAACGCCTTTATATACAGGATACACCTTGCCCACCTGTGATTTATGAACAACGGCGCCGTCTGCGATCTGCGGGGTTCCGTTGAAACTGTCAGGCTTGCCATAAATAGCAATCTCATCGCCAATGTGCATATCTTTGGTTGACCATACGTTGCCAAAGATGGTGTATTTGACCAGTATGCCCTGGTTGTCTTCCAGAATCAGATCCACCCTGAAAGCGTCTTTAAGTCTTTTTGTAACAGCCTTGTCACTGGTGTAGAGATTAATATATTTGATAGACATTATAAACAGCATGTTTTCCGCAGCGTCGAACAGCCCTTGCTGAGAATAAGCAAGGGCTGCATCTGCAAAACATCTGAATGGACGTGTGTAGTCGTTGTATTTGCGTGGCAACAAATGGAGTGTTTCGGCAACAGAAGTCACCCCAAGTTTTTTAATGCTTGGATATGGCAATGCTTCTGCTTTTTCCGCTGATTTATTCATGAAAATAATGATAACTTATTTTTAATTAAAAAACACTTATTTATAAAAAATAGGCAACAAAAAACCCCGCCAGATGGCGAGGTTCTTTGCGAAAAGTGAGAATTGAAGTTTTGATTAATGTAAAGACGATGCTTGAAGTTGGCTTTCCTTTTCAACCAAATTAACCATTTCCTCTAAACGCCAAGGTGTAGGCATGATCGTCCACAACTCAATTTTGACTGGCGTAAAGTGCTGACTTTTCAAATGGCTAACGCCTGTGAGAGAAAGAAGCGTTTGGATAGCTTCATCGTAAGGCAAAGTGCTGATTTGTTTCAAATGGTCAATAGTAAGCGATTCGGCGCAAAACTTATCATCCATTATATGAGGAGCAGGTTTCATAATATGGTATCCCTTTAATTATTTATGTTGTTATTTCAATTAATTCGCACTTTCAAATCTATATAGAACAAACAAGTAATTGTAAAAAAATATTTAAAAAACCACTCAACAATAGGGCATTATTGTAATATCCATAATTATGAAATGGTTTATAAAAATGAAACCATATCATATATGAAAGATTTTCAAAATATAATTATCTACATATTTTTATAAAAATAGTTACATTCTTTAGGAAGATTGCGCGTATGTACAAAAATTCTACTAGGATTAAATTAAGGCGATTGAGGCACAAGGAGTCGGCTATTGATATAGCAATCCAGATTATTAAAAATGAAGGCTTTTTGAACCTGAGTATGACGGATGTTGCCAGTAAGCTGGATGTATCAGTAGGTTCGCTTTACCAGTTATTTAGTTGTAAAGAAGAGTTGTTATCCGCAATTGCGCTGCGTGGAACGGAATTGTTAAAGGAGTTGATTAAGCGTGCGGTAAACTTCGATGGTAGGCCTCGCGAACAGATAATGGCTGTTCATTTAGCCCATACTCATTACTCGAATACTTACCCCGTAGCTTACCAAGCAGCTTATTTGTCTAATATAGACGGTATTTCACAGAAAATTTCAAAAGAAAGCCATGATGCTCTGAAAGCAAATATGCAGGAGGTAATGGGCTTGGCTGTTCAGATCGTAGAAAGGGCTATTGAGTCCGGTGATTTAAGGCTTCCTTCTAATGTAACCCCGCAGGATATCGTTTATAGCTTCTGGGCTTTACGATATGGCAATATTGCTTTAAGCGCATTTAATCTATGTAAGCAATGTAGCCAGGAAGATAAGATTTTAAAGCACAGTACCGCTTTTCGGACAATGCTGGATGGATATAACTGGGCTCCATTGTCGGAAAACATTGATATCGATTCGTTATCAACGAAAATCAAAAAAGAACTAAAGTTGGATCAGGAGTTCATTTCATTTCCAGAGCAAATGAACAGGAATAGAAGGTCAACAGATTTTCAGCCCAATGCAATCCAATAAAAAACCACACCCGGCTAAGAGTGTGGTCTGTAGAGCTTAGATTTTTACTGAGACTTTTGAAAGCTGGTTGCCGGCTTCGTCTCTGGTGTATTTAACGTAAATGCCATTACTGTTTTTGAATGTCATGACATTGCCCTTGTTATCACGCATATATTCACCCAAATAACCTTGTGAGCTTTTCTCGGTGAGGATGTTGCCAAGTGCGTCATAGGTTGTTTCAAACCAGAATCCGTGAGAGTTCTCCAACCTTAGTTCGTTTCCGTTATTATCCAACGTCCGTTTATACCAGAATTTACCGTCATTAAACTTAAGTACGTTGCCCTGCTTGTCATGCGTGTAACGTGGATCGACTGCAGCGCTGTCATTGCTTGCCTGGGCGAACGATTGATCCGTTTTCTTTACTGCTTTTACCTTTGCCATACTGTTCTCCTAAAAAATTTGCGCTAGTGAATAGCGGTATGTTTTAAGTAGGATGAACAACGGGCAATAAAACCAGATAAAAAACCCTACCTCGTGAGAGATAGGGTTGATTGTTACGCGGCTTCCAGCATCAGAACTTCATCTTTGCTTATTACCGCATTGATATTGATGCCATGGCGCTCTAATACAGTTTCAATTGCATCACAAGCTTTCTTGCTGGCAGCATCTCGATTATCGTTGTGGTGGCTGGTAATGCCCCACAACGGATCATCGTAACGGCTGGTCGCTTTGGATTTCAACTCCGCCCTAAATTCCTTGTCGAAATTTTCGGCATTGTCATACTGTACCCAGAAAGCCTCATTTACTTTATCACCTTCCGGCGGCAACCATTCACGATGGCGACCAACCAGCCGGTTCAAACGGTCAATAATTTTCTTTTCCTTGGGGAAAAAGTGGATTGTGCCGATGCCTGGGTAATAACGTACTGAGAAATATGAAGCATCAATACGTTTTCCGTCTCTGAGCGCTTGCATCTGATTTTCAAAAACAGAAACCAGACTCACTTCAGGCTCGTATTTACCGTCCAGCATAGCAAACACCTTATCGATATCACCAAGACGCTGTGTTGCATCCCAATCTAACGACGATTTCATCCATGTCTTGTTATTAGGCAGGATAAAACGAGTCGTTTTGATACTCATGCCGCAGGTGCGGTGTTTATCATTGGATTTCCAGCCCATGTAGAACACGGTGTTATCAGAATGATAGCGCGTGATGATGTCAAAAACGTCACAAGCCATATTCAACTGAATGTCACCCTGCTTTTCCGATAAACCGGCCAAGAACCCATAGATATTAGCAACGTCAAATTCAAGGCATTTAATCACCTCAAACTCTTTCGTCAGCCGTTTTTGCGCTTCAGATGAGAGTCTTGATGTGACCTCGGTAGAACGTAAAATGCTCGTCCATGCCCGATTTTTCAATTCACGATATTCTTCGTGGATGCTCTTGGATATTTCTTTAACAGTTTCCGCTTTATTCAAGCCGTTACCACCATCGATACGTTCCATAGTCTGCCCCAAGATGTTTGCGTAAAACCCTGCTCGCTGTCTTGAAAAGATTGCCTCTTTTGATGCCAATACCGCAGCATTAAAAGCGTTCACCTGATTTTCCACAAAGCTCTTTGGCAGAACCACCGCATTGATTTCCCGATAATCTTCCATCAGGTTATCTTCTTCGGTCCTATCGCGCTTGAGTTTGTCCAAAATATCACCGCAGACATCTTGGCCAACGCTACTTTCTTTTCGCAAATAGACAAGTGCAATTTCAACTTCAGTCTTGCGCTCAGCTTCTACGAATTCTTCCTGTAGAAATTCTACCGAACCGTATTTTTCAATCAGGTTCACTAGATGCTGGCGCTCTTTTGAGAAAGCGTTTTTAATGGTTTCAGCATTGATGATTGCAACGATCTCGCCGTCATACAGAATATTCCATGCGTGGAGCACATGCTGCACTCCGTTAGTAAATGGCGGGTTCAGTATGATATGAGAGTAAATTGCACCTTGTTTGAACTTCAAAAAGTCTAAACCAACGACCTCCAAGCCCTTTTGACGCAAAATATGATGTTTTGACACATCAACCTCAATACAATCAATATTAATGTTGCTACGGCGATAAAACTGCCCTTCATGCTCTACTTTCAGCGCCACATTGACCATTTGGGTGACAATTGTTTCTTCACCTTTCTGTTCAGTGTGCGTTACCAGGTGCCCTTCCCCGCATGACGGCTCCAGAACTCGAATAAAATGCTTGTTCTTGAATAACTTCCAAGCTTTTATTGCTAGTGCCAATGGAGTTGGGTAATACTGCAAATTATCAATCATTGCTATCTCCTAGAATTGAATCAGTGAGAAATTCACTGTCTAGGCTCTGTAGTGAGTGCAATAGGCAATAAAAAACCACACCCGTTAAGAGTGTGGTTGATGATGTTAAGCGTTGCGCCTGCGAAACATATTAATGTTTTCATCTAAAGTAAGATTTCTCATTGATATTCTCCCAGCCGTTTATCATTGGCTTCATGTTCCAAAACCCAGTCAACGGATGAGCGTAGCTTTACTTTTTCCTCTGCAGGAAGAAGCTTAACCACACGCTTAACTGCTTTCTCATAGGATTCACCTTCCGTCTGACTGATATGGCCAATCATATAGCCAGAGTTATGGGATTCAATGAGTTTGCCGGCGATCTTCATTTGGTGATCTTCGTTGACTTTGCTGGCTGGATAATTCACTCATCACCTCCAGTCTTGATTTTAAGGTCAAGAATTTCGGACTCGAATTCAGTGTCCGGGCCATGCAAATTTGAAGTGTCAAAGATTACTCGCTTGATATCATCTTCTGTTGCATCGTCTTCAACCTCGATGCTGACTTTTTGATAAAACCTTGTGACAATTACCCCTGTTGCTTTTTTCATGCTGTTCTCCTAATAGATCAGCGAGATATTCGCTGTGTACTAGAAGTAGTAGGAACAGTTGGTAATAAAAAACCACACCCGTTAATAGTGTGGTTAGTAAAACTAATTAATTTTGGATAATATTGTGTAGAATATCACTCAGTTCATGGCCAAGCCATGCTTTAAAAACCTTCCTTTTTAGGAGTACGGAATTGAAACAAATATTAATATTTGGCGAAAAGCCATATTCATCAAAGCAATTAACGGACATGATTCAGCACACATGGCCGTCAGCTAAAATAAGCTTTATCAACATATTCTCATTCGTAAATCCGCCTGTAAGTTACCCGCGTGGTTTGGCATTAAGGGATTATCCTTATATCTCTCACCCCGTATTGGCCAAACACATAACACTTAGCATCAAGAAGGAATTGGGGGTAAATGAATGGGCTGATCTACATCTGGATAGCTTGGATTTTGATTCATTTGATGAGATTGTATATGCTGGAGAGCCAGACCATACAGGCGTCATCGCCTTTTACCAAATAATTGAAAAATATATGGGTAGTGACGTATGGCGAGAACGTCAAATCACTTCTGTTAGACTCAATACTTTAGATGCTGCCTCTATAACCAAGTCCTTTTCTGAAAAAGACTTATTCATTGAAATGTTTAGCGATGAAATATCCTACGGCAGAGTTAAAAGGTACTTCGATTGGAACTGGAATCTGAACTCAATAGCCATACTAGGCTTAACTTTAACGTATGCCGGATGTAAAAATCACATAGGTTTGCATCTATCAAAGTATTCTCTTCAGCTTTTTCATTACCTACTTGAATTAGAAAAGCCTAAGACACACCGCCAGCTACTTGTAGCAATGTCAAAATGGAAAGGTACAGGCAAGTATCCGACATCAGATAAATTCGGAAGTGCAGCATCACGCTGGTCGCTAATTATATTGCTGTCTGACTTAGGCTTGATTGAGACAGCTGACGATGACAAAGTGTATTTCACTGAAACTGGAAGAATGTTGGCGATGCTGCTGCATAAGGATACTAAAGACTATGATTTACCAACGAGAATAGATAAATGGTGTACAAATGGCCTTGAGTCATCTAAAGACGGGATTGATACCTACATAAAGACATTTTTTGGCAAACAATTAAAATTGATTGATAAGCCTGGTGCAAAAAAAGTTTTTGAACTCATTACGGACTAATAGATGTAAAAAAAGGACAGAGTTTAATCTGTCCTTTTTGTTGTTATATCAAGATATAACGATGCAACTAAAGCTTATTTATGCTTCAGAGTGCCGGTTTTTTTTGTGCAATTTCCTTGCACTAATAACCGCCACAGCAATAAAGATCACGCCGATTGCTAAAATAATCATAGCTAATTCGTACATAATAAAACTCCTAATAATGACTAATAATAAAACTTCATTTAACTTTGGTCAAATCAGCCGCTATTTTCGTCAGTTTTCTCAGTTGAAATATCAGTAGTCGTATCGGGCGTAAGCTCGTATAACCACCACGTTGTCACTGCGTAAGCTGCCATCCCTGTCAAGGCAAGCACAGCTGCTTCAGTCACATAAGTGTACACAGGCGCACCGTCTTTGATGACCAAAAGACCGGCGGCAGTGAACAATGCTGCAGAAATGCTGTTACCAGCAAGTTCAATCCTTCTTTTCAATAATTTTAATTTTTCCATATTTTCTCCTAATACGACAGCGAGAAATTCACTGTCTAGTATTTATAGAAATAACAAATCTGCATAAATACGTGTCGTACTGAGAGAACAAGAAAAAACCACACCCGATTAAGAGTGTGGTTAGATATTAAGCAGCCAATTTAGCTTGTTGTTTCGGAATGAAAACGAAAGCATTGCTAAATGAGTAGAACTCTTTCTCAGCTTCATCAAATGTCATGTTGCCAACAAAATAAAGCTCTGGCGCATCTTCAAACTTACATCCGAGTTTATTTGCATAACTGGAATGGCTGTAAGTGATGTCGGATTTTTTGATAAAAATATCATAATCATCATTAGAGAATGGCATTGAATCCAGCGTATCCCTGAATGATTTGATGTTCTTAACGCCGAGTCCATGTTGCACCATCTCGTATTCGTAGGCCTGTTTTTCAACAAATTCACCGATAACGCGATATTCCCACTCGTTGCCGTGGTAATAGCCATCATCACCAAACTTTGCAAACACCGTGCGTGCCATATTGGATTTTAATTTAATCAATTTATCCATGTCTGCAGGGAATTTACCGCCGTGAGTTTTGCCCGGAATAAAGCCTGGCACTTCCACGCCATTAGATACAAAGTAACCAGGAATAATTCTCCATGGTGACTCAATGCCATCAACGCCAAACAAGCTCATGATCAAATCTATGTTGTCATAGAAAGACAGTGAGACTTTATCATCATCGCTGATAAGCTTTTCCCATACATCTAAGCGGTTTATGTCTTTCAACTTCTGATGGATATTCCCTGCCCTGGTTGATTCAATGCCGTCGTACCAATGATTTCTTTCCAGAATCCTGAAAGAAACCTCTTTGTCATTGAACATCACCGGTTTATGAAAGGCTAGATTCCAGCCACGCAGATAGCTTTCAGGGGTTAGGTCCATTGAGCGATTATTGAGACTTCCACCTTCTGCAGCTGCAGCATGCGCGTAAACTCGTTTCATCACCTGCTGATAAGTGCCAATCGCAAAACAACCCCAGTGAGGTGTATGCGGACTGCAATTTTTTTCATAAGTCTGCTCAAACAAAATGTAAATTATTTCAGATTGAGCTGTTGGTTGGCATGCCATTACTGCCTTGCCTGTTGTGATTGTTGCACCCATTTTAGATCTCCTAATAAAGCAGCGAGATATTCGCTGTGTAGGATCTGTAGTGTTAACAATGGGGAATAAAACCACACTACGATAAAGTCATCTTTATTTAGGGCGTTTTAGATGACAATTCAACTTCAGTCAACTAAAGTCATGGGCAATCGTTTTAAATTCTTCGTTCACAACAAAAAATGCTAAATAATATGAGCTTTAATTTTAATAATCTTAATAGTGTATTTGCTGAAGCCATTAGCAGACATGAACCATCGATAGTTTTTCCACTATCAAACGGAAAAGGATTGTTTGTTTTTTTACTATTTATTCCGACTGATAGTAATGGTCATATTAAATACAATACTCTTGAGTTGAATATTATATTTGGCAGAACTCAGGCATTTTTATCAAGAGACCTGTATGGAAGTCACAAAAAAGGAGACTTTAAAATATACTTTAATCAAGAGCATGAATTAATGTTTAAAAAGGAGCTTGGTATTGAAAGTGCCACTACTGGAAATTTTGACTTTACTCGGTTTCTTGATGAATTGAACAACATGATTCCACAATCACTTCCGCTAGAGTCTAAAATCGCAACAATGAAAGACAATAGTAATTTAATTCGGATTAATTGCTCAAAACATATAGATAGTGCAATGAGAATTTATTTATTAGGTACGAAAAAACTGCCATCAAACCAAAAGCCAAAAGAAGAAACTCTTAGAAAGTTAATGATGCTTAAAGGTGATCCTGATGAGCATGCGAGATTTATTAATTCTCTAAAAAAATTAAACTGGACTCTACGCTGGACAGATAAAAAGCCGACTGAAGATGCTTATTTGCAAATATGGAAAGCTGTTCAAGCTCAAAAATAACGAAGAAAACCACACCTGATTAAAGGTGTGGTTCGATTTAAGCTATAACTCCTGTGATTTGTTCCAAAGTCAATCTTCCTGCTTTTTTGGAAGGCATCATCATTACTTGGCCAGTGGTTTTTTCCAGTTCTACATACCGCTTGTATAGTTCCGGATTAAGTCTTGCTGCCGTGGTCAAGTCCTGCTTGTTGGACATTATACAAAAACAACATGACAAACGACTCATGCCTTTTTCATAGGCCCAGTGGGGCCTTTGTCCTACAAATCCAATCGCTGAAAAAACCTCCTCAACCAGCCAATCATGAATCGGCAGCCAGTCATACCATTCTCTTTTAGAATTTGAGTTTCTTTCGTTACGCTTGAATGTGTGCAGTTTTGACCGTCCCGAAGACTCTTGAGCACGCATTCCCATGCAATTCACAACCAGTTTGCTGCCAGCATTTCTGATTGTGCGCTCTATTGGGCCGCGTTTGAGATCAGAGGTGCATTGACGATTTTTGGGACTTGGAAACATCCCTCGTTCCTCGATCATCTGTAGCAATTCCCGTCTGGATCTACAAGTGAGCACCGGAAAGCTCAATGTGGTGTTGTGTACATGAGCTTCCACACCTTCCCATTCAACGCCTGGTAGCAATGCATGGATAACAACGATCTGCGATGCCGGTACGTGGCGATGAATATAGTGAAACATCGCTTGAGAATCTTTCCTCCGGAGTGATTCACGTAAAATATTGCACCCCTGTTTATTAAGGATTTAATCTCAGCTGGCGGTACCCGGTTGAGCCGGCGCTGAATTTTATCCAATGGCACTGAATTTAATTTAAACATCATTACCTCCTATACATTCTGTGAGAAATTCACAGTTCTAGTTTTATAGGGCTAACAATAGGTAATAAAAAACCTACACCAATTAAGGTGCAGGTTGAGGCTAAATAATTTCCCTTGTGCATGTCGGTACTTTGTGCCAAACGTGAGTCGGATTAAAAATGTCCTGGCAGACATTTTCATGCTCAGGCATCCAACGGTCTATTACCGTTGAAATTTTTACTTTCCGGTTTGGATCGCTATTGCAAACCATATTGATTGGGCGCCCAATCCATAAAACTTCTATTGCCATGATTTTCTCCAAAAAAATCAGCCAGAAATTGGCTGTATGTGCTGAGTAGAGATAACAATGGGCAATAAAAAGCCACACCCGGTTAAGGGTGTGGTTTTGTTTTTAAATAAGCTTTAATAATTTAGATCTAACTTCTTCAGGAATATCCTCTTTAAATATGAGCCCATTTTCAAGATCAGAAATAAGCTCTTTAATTTCATTAATTAAATCAGGTTTGATTGGAGCACCTTTAAGATAAGCATCTAAATGCTCTTCCAAATCAAAACTTCTGTGGTCAGAATCATTAACAACGGCTTCGATTGATTTATACACTGAAAAATATGATGCCTTATTAACAACAAAAACGATTTCACTGTTCAAATTATCAGAATCTGATGATAAATATCGTTTGCATACTTCAAGAGGCTTACCATTAAACATTTCTTTATGTAATACAAGTCCTTCTAATTCGCGCGTAGTCATGCTATCTCCTAATAAATCAGCGAGGATTCGCTGTCTAGGAGTAATAGGTAAAACATTTGGCATTAAAACTATTAAACTAAATTTAATTAAAATTGTACTTGCCTGTGGTCACTTGAACTTTAACTATAAAAATTTGCAGCTACTTCTCTTGATACCCACATACCCTACCTCTACTGCACACACGTTTACTTGATTTTGTATTCCCGCTAATAAGCGAACCTTTTTGGCACAGAGGGCAAGAAGTGCGCTCTTCAGAATGCTTTATCCATTCAATCGCACCATTAGATCCATTTTGCAATGCTAACTCTAAAATAAATTCACTAGGTCTTTCAGCGGCTGTTAATACAATTGCCTGATGGCGAGCGCGAGTAAGTCCAACATAAAAAAGCCGACGATCCTCTTCGACCAAATCGTTTAATTTAGGTAAAACAAGGTCCAATAACCATTCTGTAGACCTTTCATCAGGAAACCCTTTAAAACCAGATTCAAGTCCGAGAATAATAACAAAATCAGCCTCAAGGCCCTTTGAACCATGTACGCTTAATATTTCAATATCAAGTTTTCCAGAGTATTTTAGCTTGAGTTCATTTAAGTATTTGGTATCGACTCCTTCGGGAGATGTAACCTCATGTTGGGTTTTTCTAAGTATTTGTACTGTAGGTACAGATTGACTCGACATAATGATTTTTTCAAGCTCAGCATTCAATGCTTCCTGTCTGTCAGAACCATTCTTTCCATGCTCAACGATACGAACAGTGCTTTCTACTCGTGGGTTATGGGACAGCACATTTTTATCAAACTGGCCTTCATTGAGCATAACCAGATTACGTGAAACATTTGCGATTCCTTGTGCGCACCTAAAAGTCTTAGACAAGTCAATACGCTCAACATGTCGCTCAAAATACTTATCAATTCCAATAAAAATTCTTACATCTGAGCCTGCAAATCTATTGATGGTTTGCCAGTCATCTCCAACACAAAATACCACTGAATTTTCTGGATCCTGATTTAACGTTGATTTGACTAAGTCTGCCTTAAGTTTTGCAATATCTTGAAACTCATCTACAAGTATCAGTTTATAAGGTACTTTAACCTGTCCAGACTTTATAAGAGATTCCGATTGACGCAACATATCGGCATAATCGATTTTGTTCGCGCTTATTAAACTTGCTTGATATGCATCAAACACACAAAAAGCAACACGTAAAAATAATTTAGCTCGGTATGGATTCAACGACAAAGATGCTTCATGTAAGACTTTACCTTTTGACAATCCTGATTCTTTGAAATTTAATACAAAATCAATAATAAGTACTTCTAATTCACTTGAGTTTCTAAAACTAGAAAGTGCTTGACTTTCAATCTGCTTATTTTGGGATCCAATTTCAATACCCTCGGCTTCCAAAAATCGCTGCAATTTATCAAAAATAGTGCCATCGTAAAAATCAGCTGAACGAGTCTCGAAAAATCTTACTTTGTCTTTGGCTAAATTAGTTTCTTTAGTCCATGCTTCATACATTTCTCTCTTTTGCTTGGCCTGATCCGAGTATATTTTTCCACCCATCCATTTTGGAGCATTTCCATGTGCATCTAATGCAAAGTGCTCATGAACGATCCGAATTGAGGATACGGATTTTTTTAAAGTGGATTTATTAACCTGATAAGTAAAGTCTGGAGTATATGGGGGACGCTTTCCATTAGAACTATCTGGAATTTTAAGTCGCTTTGCCGCATCCCAATCAGGTTTTTCATAATCGAAGGTTACACCATGAAGTAAAAGCCAATTTGCTATACATCTTTCCTGCAATGAACGAACATAAACCTTGGGATCATAGGTAGGAATTGTGGGCTGGAAAGATTTACGGTTTGGATCTTTCTTTGCCTTGATTCGATCACGGCAACACTCTTCATAAAGTCTTGCACACTCTTCGAGATTATCACTTTCACCTACTAATTGAGGATCTTCATATGCAGCTTTTAACAACCAATCAGCAAGCGCTGATTGAAAAACCTCATCAGTATCATAAAGTTTGGTAATAACAGTTTTGATAAACCGTTTTTCTTCTTTCCCATCATCTTCCTTTAATACCTCAAGTTTAGTATTACCATTCAATGCCTGAGTTAAAATTGATAAACCAAAACCATGAAATGTCTTTGACGCAACATTAATCTTACGGCCCAGCGATTTTTCAAGTTTAGTATTTAATCTATCCTGTAGCCCTTTAGCTGCTTTTTTGTTGTAAGCTAAGGCTAGTATTTCATCATCACGAAACAATCCCGCCTTTATTGCAAATCCAATTTTTCCAACAATACATGAACTTTTACCAGACCCAGCGGCGGCAACAACCAAATTAGCATCCTCAAAAACAAGAGCTGCAACTACTTGCTCATCGGTTAATGGACTGCTTTCGACCGTATCAAAATATTCACACTCAGATTCTTTAAAGTATTTTATAAAACTTTTATTATGCGAATCACGAGCATTGTTCCAATCTGCGATGAATGGTTCGAGCCTGAGCAAACTTTGATGTATGGTATCAAACTCATTGGATTGAGAAGAAGTTAACATTTCATGCTTGGCATAGCTGTTAATCAGATTCAATTGCTGCTTAAAAACTGAAATGAATTTGGTAGAGAATCTATCCGCTTGAGAATAGCGAACGTATGCTAACGTGTTGTATAAAGACACCTTTTCTGCATTAATTATTTCAATCTCTTTTTTGCAGGAATTAATAACACTAGAAAGCTCAAGTTGAATATGCTTTTTAAACTTAGTTCGCAAAGGGGAAGCATCGTTACTATCAATAAAAAATATAAAACTCTTCTTCTTTTTATTGATAGTAACGATAAATATTAATTTAACTACATTAAATAATTTCAGTGGGAATGAGCACTCTTTAATCTGGATTCCCGCCACGTCTAGTGGATAAAATTTATTTTCGTTAAAATAAAAAAACGAATGAAGAATTGCAATTGATCTTGGATGCCTAAAATTTAACCAAGAAATTCTACGCTTCTCTTTTAATCTTAAATCAGAAATACCATTTCCCCTTAAATATAGTAAAGTATGAATCGACCGAGATGTAGTAGACACTTTTAGGCCCCATCAAATCAATGATAGAGCTTCGTTTTTACCACTTCAAGAACCATTAAAGAAATAAACACATTTTTAAAGAGAAGGCAATAAAAAACCACACCTAATTAAAGGTGTGGTTTTTTTATCGCTAGATAATCTTTATAAACAGCTTTGACTATCACCGCCTGGATGCGGTTTCTCTGGAGAATCATCCCAATCACTTGTGATGCCGGATGGTTTGAATAAGACAGCGCCGTGAGTTGCTTTAAATTCAAGACTGTCCTTGTTGCAAACTTTTATTTCCAATATTTCAGAGCCACCAATCCATATCTTCCAGAACTTAGAATCTGCATCATTGATAAGTTTTGTTAGCTCATTTTGATTGTCTGCGAAAATATGCATAAGGTCAAAATTTGGACGATTATTAGCATCCCAAGGGTGACCGACTCGCCGTTTAATATCAATCAGAAACATAAATCTCCTTTCGGTTTAAATGGTCTGCATTGAAGCATTAAAGCTGAAGCTGCCATCTTCGTTATTATTAAAGCCTTGAATATTACCTTCCTTAATTAAACGAACGGCCTCATCTAAAGCCATGTGAATGTCTTCTTCAGTCTTGCCAGTCAGGTTCATTGTGATGCTAACTGCCATTACTTCAGGAACCCAAAAAGATTCAGTATCATTGGTAGTTAGAACAAAGTTGCGGTAATCGTTCTCATCATCCTCTTCCAACAACACAATATCATCGCCACCAGACATACCAACCCAATCGTCATCGTCGCCATATTCTTTACACATAACGTCGTAGCCAAGTGGTAACCTGTTTTCAATGTAATCCAATTTCAACACCTGAATGGCTTGTTGTTTTGTAATAACAACACCTGCGCCCCATTCATTCGTTTGTGCCTGGTCAATCAAATCCTGATAAACCTTGATAGGCTCATCCGATTCAAAGTCGCGTATTGCACAATTTCGGATGAAATCATCACCTGAAGGATGAGAGTCGTCTTTCTTGTAGATTGCGATATAAGTTTCTAGCGCGTTTTCAAGCCCTGCGTGATACATTGCCAAGATTAATGCAATGTAATGCTCCACGGTAAAATTAATCTTCTTCGTTGTCATATTGATTCTCCAAAATAGAAAAAACCGCCAGAAATTGGCGGTCTACAGGAATTAGTGAGAACAATAGGCAATAAAAAACCACACCCGATGAAAGGTGTGGTTTGGTGTCTACAATTAAGTCAATAGTGCAACCTGACTCACCAACACGGTACTCACAGGAGGGATTGGAAGTGCCGGCGTTAAATTAATGGGAGTAATCATTACGCGGCCACCATCTTCGTCGTGAATCACTTTCCAAATTAAATCTTCATCACCGGGATCTTGCCACTGGGGAAGAATTTTTACCAAACATCCTTTTTTGATCATGATGCATCTCCTAATATTACAGTAAGAAATTTACTGTCTTCCTAAAGTAGTAAAAACAATTGGCAGTAAATAAAAAAAGCCACCCGGTAAAGGGTGACTTTCGTTAATGACATAATGATATCGCATCTTCCAAATCGTCTTCGGAGAAGTGATCGTATGCCTCTGCCGCTTGCTGTACGATGCTGGCATCCCCAAACGAGGATGTATGCATCTCAGACTGTTCCGCGATGATTTTATCAAGCCAATCGTGGTTCTCTGCATGAATAGGCGCCATATCAAGCTCGCTTTCTTTGCGGAATAGCTTCATTCCAGAAAGTTTTGCTCTTCACGAATAGCGAACCTGCGGTCTTCGTGATGGCATACCCGGCCCAGAACTCAAGTGCAGCTTTATCGAGCAATGAGATTCCTTCCATTGGTGTAACAGTGCATCTCATCATGGGCGCATAGAATGAACCTATGCTTTCGACTTTAATGTGACCTATAACGTTGTCGTTGCACATCAAATTAAAATCGCTGCCGTCACTACATGACATCGAGTAGGCCACTGGTGTTTTTGACATATCCTTAAACTCATCACGACTCATCTCTTTAAAGGCGACGCGGTTATTTGCGCTGACTTTAATGGAGTAAAACTTGTCGTTATTGGCTAGGTTAGTCAAAGCATGCACCAATTCATTATTTCCACGCTCAAAGCCAAGAGGAACGATATGGGAATGCATATCACCTACCATCCATGCGATATTAGCGCCTGGCAATGCCATCTTTTCCAGAAATGCCCTGTCATGCAACAACAGATCAGCCGGATAAGTTTCCATCAATCGAAGCCCATGCTTTTTAATAAATGACAACATGATTTGAATGATTGACTCTACAAATGCTTCTTGTTTTTCCATTTCAAACTCCCAATAAAAAACCGTGAGAAATTCACGGTCTATTGGAAGTAGTAACAACATGACAAATTAAGGTTGGTTTACGCGCTATCAGTAAACCTTGGTTTTCGCGCCTGTTTCAAACGGATTGACGCAACCTTTGTCCATATTCGCTTGAGTTCAACTTCACCACAATGGTGCATATCCATATTGTGTGCCAGGCACAAGGCGGCCAAAGAGACCATTACACCGCCGACTTCCTGCGGTTTCGCACCGATAGCGCGATCATAGACATAATCGACTAACTTATGCGCTTCGGCGCGAGATAAATTGCAGGCTTGCACCAGTTTCAGTGATTCTTCCAGGAATCGATAATTGCGCTCTACCGGATCATAGGTGATTTTTTCACCAAAGCAGGCTTCCATCCAGGGCGAAACACGCTCCTGGAATGATGGCTCCTGCCCAGAATTCTCAGCTGCAGAATTGAACTCGTCATCATCCGACTCTGCCAGCTGAATGTCATTCATTGTGGCCGCATATTCAGTGAGCTCCATTCGCAGCTGATCTTCTGTGATTTCCGGAATCATGGCCAGACTTTCCTGGCAGGTGAAGCACAAGTTTCCTCTGGTTTCACTCTTCAATATGGAGTGCTGTACATGCCCATTAGGGCACGCATAGGTCGGACGCGGTTCATACCATGCATCTGGCAGATCCATGAAGAATTCAGCGCCGGCAGCCCTTGCTTCATCGATCTTTGTTTGCTGATAACCGGCAAGGATTACCCACTTAGCATTAATATCGGAACTTCGGGTGTTATTTTTTACGTCATCCATTCGTAGACTCCATTACTAATCTCTTAAAGCTATCACTTTTAGCATGATGTCAGCCCAGTCTTTCTGACTGATGGTGACGACTTCCGCATCGGCATCGACCTTGTTATTGATTTTCGTTAAATTACGCAGCAAAGGATCAAGCTGTTCAGTTAACTTCGCTTCCAGAGGCGCTTTGATGTGCTTTTCTATTCGTGACAATAACTCGGCTTCATTTTCGTTGATGAATAAATCATCCCCGTGTTGGCCAATGGCGGATTTCACGGCAAGCACCGTGAATTTAACGGCAAACTGGAGCGTGGCTTCACGCGCTTTGCGCGAGGTGATGTCCGGATTGGCAAATACAATCCGTGAGTTCAATTCATTGAATGCCAGAAAATCCCTATTCGAGAATTCTGCGCGGACTGTTTCTGATTTTGTGATAGTGGACATATATTTCTCCTAAAAATTTATTTCATTTGGTAAAGCTGTTTGTATGCTCATTTGAGGATGTCTTTCCCATTGGTTAGCTCATTCCTGATTTCATCTAACAATTCCTCGTTGTCCACTGGATGCAACGTGCCTTGGTCTTGCACCGCTTCAACAACGTCCGATAGCAACCTGTGCGCTGTAATAAGCCTTTCATGAAGCAACCCTACCACTACGTTCAACGATTGAGCTGCATTTATCATGGCAGAATTCAGCAATCTATCGTCGCATCCTCTCTTACATGGCTCACCATAGTTTCTAGGGCAATGTGGATCGCCTTGGTCACATGGGCGAATGGAATCATGATTGCAGTCATTAGATGCCATACAATTCATGCATTCTGTGGAATGTTTTTGGAGCGGATTTACCTTTACTCCAATCGATACCGACTTCCTGATCCATTATGTGTTCAAGTTCATCCCAATGAGCTGTCAGAACCGCCCATTCTTTTGAGTGCTTCGACATCTCGAAAATGCGTGGCTTCCACTCTGGGATGAGTTTTAGTAGCCTCAAGCATCGACCTAGATCCGCAGGGTCGCCCGGGTGCTGGTAATAATTTTTTACCACGCCGTTCATGTGTGCCCAGATTGCTTCTGATGACATACCTGTATCATCACCAGCCATCCATGCGTTAGCTCTATTTGTTAATGCTTTGTTTTCTTCTAGCAGTCTGGCTGATTCAGAGAAGTCAACCACGCCGTAAATCTTAGGTTCCGATTTCCCCGCAGGACACATCCCTACCAAGTGAATTTCACCAGGCAATATAACCTTTTTTCCCTTTTCTCTTACAGCATGGACAACTTCATCTGCATTGCAGAAATCACTACCGAATTTTTCTTCAACATCATCGTAATCTTCATCAGGAATAAACTCACCTTGATTCGCCATCATGAATATGGTGTAATCCTCAGTTAAACCTAGCTGGTTAGCTGCAATTTTGTCTTTTTCTTCACCCCAGAAACTATCAGCCATCTTTTATCCTTTTTAATTTAATGTTTATTGAAAATTTATTAGCCAGTTGAGCATTATTAGATCTTTTTAAACTCAACAATCCATACCCATGGATTAGCTGCCCATGAGCCGGCACCGTTGATTGATTCCCATAGACTTTGATAAGCCATTTTTGCCATGCAATCTTTATGTCTAATATGTACAGGTTTCAGGGTGACACCTTCTGCAATGGCATCTTCTTCGCTAATATCATTCAATCGCTCAATGCGAATGTTTGTGATCTCAAGCTGTATCCTGCTTAACCATTTAGGCATGAATATTGACGGTTTCCACTTACCACCAAAATGACCTAAGCCGAATGTGTTCCATCCTTCCTCAAAGTTATTCTGGTAAGTTTGTTTGCATGAGTGGTCTAATATGTAGCCATGTTTGACAAATATTTTATTGCCATCACCGTCATAGCCAAATGCGCCACATAATGCATCTGCTTTATATCCAGCTACATTCCTGTCGCTGCTACAGAATGTCTCACGCACCCAAAGTTGATCACCGACCTTACCGAAAGGACAGTTAACAATCTCGCCTAAACGTCCAAGCTTTTGATCGTCAGGAGTGAATCTGGCAACTATCCCGTTGGCCACTAAATCTGGCTGGGGCTTAACAATGCGTCTAGTCTGCGTCTTGCTGCCATTTAGAATTGCATTAACCATTTCGGCTTTAAATAAGATGGGTATCCGTAATACGTGGTTGATAACTCATTAAATCTCACCACGTTCAATCATCCGTGCCAGTGTTGATAAGTCTGCGCCATAGTTCTTTGGCTTTTCATCGTTACGTGTTGATTGCGGTGTTCCTGTATATAAAGCAAATCCAGTAAATGCTGCGTCATATTGTGCTTCACGACGCTCAAACTTCGGCCTTGGCTGAATGACTTTATGCGTACCTTCCGTAAATAATATCTTGGCTCTGAGCGCTTCAAAACTATAGCCGCGACCTAAACGATTCATGACTCTAATGATGCTGTTAAGAGATTCCGTATAAGCATTGGTGACTGGATGATTGAAGTATTCAACAATGTATGGCTGCCAGTTTGACCATGCAGTAACAATAGATGCGAAGTGACTATATAGCTCTGGTGGGATGCTCTTACGCCAATGCTCATATCGCGCCATTGCTTGCGTTGGATTTTGGGCATCGTATATCTTGAAGAAATCTTCTTTGAGCCTGTAAGCTTCGCCCAGTAGCGGGTAATTCTTAGCCCAGCCATCAAGATTAAAGCTCTCTTGATCGGTGAGTTCACTCTCACGGCGCAGCAATATAAAACGATCATGCATAAGGCCGCGTTTTTGTTTAAGCGTTAGATCCGCACGCATGGATTTTCTGACGCTCTCCATTGCTTCATTAGCCATCTTCAACACATGAAATTTATCCACCACGACCTTGGCTTGTGGGATTACATCAGTTACAGCATCACGGTATGGCCGCCACATATCCATTGCCACGTACTGCACCGTGCCGCGGTCTTTAAGTCCATATAGATAGTCCGTGATAGTTTTCTTATTGCGGTCTTTCAGAATCTCGACAGCGGTATTGTTCTTGATGTTGGTGATGACACCACGCGGCTTAATCAAATGGATTTCATCAATGCCCATCCATGTCGGTGTTTCAAAGCGAACGGTTTTTTCAAGCAAGTTGATATAGTCGTTAAATACAATGCGCACGGTGCCTTCGGTAATACCGACTTCTTCAGCAATACTAACGAATGTTCGTTTAGTCGCTTGCTTACCAATCCATTCCAGTAAGCGTTTTGTCATCGAGCGTTTATCGTCAACATCAGGCAGAGATTCACTGAATGTTTTGGTGCATGAGGTACATTTCATGCGTCTGGTGCTGACGTAGATGCCTACGCGCTTACCATGCATAGGCAGGTCTTTAATCAACTGCTCACGGCGACCAAAGCTAACAATGGCTTTAGATTGGCAGGTAGGACATTGGCTTGGTATGGATTTTGTTTCAGCTTTAATATGATAATCGTGGTCGGTATTTTCCACTGACAAAACGGTGTAATCGGCCAGATTCAATATGTTTGCAGGCATGGCTGTTCTTATTGTTTGTTGAGGAAACTGAATAATACTTGCCATTTTGTTTGTCAGCGAGCTGCACATCATTTTAGGAATATTTCTGTCTTAGTAAGATTTGTCCCTGGAGGAGTTTTATATAACACAGCACTTCTTTTTTCGAGGTCAACAAAATACCAAGAGTTACCACTACGCCAAGCACCGGCTTTCTTTTGCGCCTTACACCATTGTTCAGCATCATCGTTTGATTTGAATTTATCGCATAAAAACTCTAGTGCATCATTAGGCGTTTTAAACCCTCGCATGGGCTGATCTGACACAGTTATCTTGTGTATATTTTCTCCAGCCCAAGCCATCATATGATAAGCAGGCGAGCCATACACAATTGCTTTGAATCCACCGCTAGGCAGTTGTTCGATTGCGCAGCCATCATAAACCAGCCATTTTTGCTGAGGATAATAGTAGGTCATCAAATTAGTCCATTTACAGCAGAAAGTATTTCACTAATATTTACGGTATCAAAAGTACCAATTCCTTTAACTCCTTGCAGTCCAGCACCTTCAACTCTATATATTGCCGTAGTGCGCGCTCCTACTGTGGCTTTAATGTTTGTTCCTACCTTCAAAAAACGCAATCGACCAGAAGTTGAAGCCCATTCTTTTGATTGCTTGTCATCTGTTTTTCTCATGTAGTCAGAAGTTGGAGATAAAGAAGTGCGCGTATCGCCATCTGGTATAAAGCCAGACTCTATAAGCAAGTCAATAACATTTTCTTTCGCTTGTTTTGTCTTATTCATTATCAATCCAATCAACCACGTAATACGATTTATGATGTAAATAATTATACTCACTTAGATGGTATTGTCAACCGCATATTACGATTTATACATAAATAAACATAAGAGCATTAAAACACTAAATCAACCACGTATTACGGATACCCAATAAGATGGGAAGCCTTTTAAATTATTTGTTCATATCTAATTCCATATTGACTGCAACATTCTTGTTATCCAGCCTTTTAGCCTATCCGTAACAGACGGTTCCGCTTTCCATGTACACCACTTGCCATCTTTAATAGCTGTAATTCTCATATCATCGTACAGTCGGTTATAGAACACCGTTAACACTCGACAAGGCTTACATATTCCAACGGCATCAATTACCGCCACATGAGCAAATGGCTTGTTTACGGAGCCTCTTATCATGCTGTCATCAATCTTATTTCCACATTCCGAACAATAGCCGTCAAACTCAGCCCAAGAGCATTCGTTATCGAATACCACCGGCAATTGGCTGCTAATTGACGGCATAGCAAACAATTCTTCATGCCTGGCCGTGATTGTTTTTTTATTTACGCTGCAGCTGGCCATTGTTTTAACTCACCACCATCAATTAGACACCCACCTTTATTGGCTTTGCCACCCCACTGTTTGAAAAAGAAAGCCACCCCAGCAGCTTCACATTGCAGTCTGATGTTATCTACCCAGATTGCTTCCATCGGACGCGCATGCGGGCCGGACTCCCCACCAACAATTACCCAATGGATGCCTGTCAGGTCAATTAAACCCAAGTCTTCCAACAATGGCTCAATGCTCAAGAAGCGTATCCGTGTTGGCACCCGGCGCAGATGATCTATGCGAGGCGATCCGTGTTTTTTGTCTTCGACCGTAACTCCAAGCCAGACATTTTCATAACCTTGCCCCCAGTCTGCTGGCAAGTATTTCTCAATATTAGGTGCACGTTTGGTCAAGAGCTGCCAGTCAAGCATAGGTGTTGCACGTATCAACTCCCACAGACGCTCACGCTCACTTTCCAGTGCGTTATTATCTGCCCAGTCACACATAGACCCGCAGAACACCCGGCGACGGGTTTTATTCGCTTCAGCTTCTCGCTGCCAGCGCAGCGGTTTGCTCCAATTGCTTGCGCTCATTACACGAGGCATTTTATAAGGACCCCAATGATCACCACCTGTGCGGATATCCAAGGCCTCCGCATAACAATGGTCACAGCCAGGTCCAACCTTTGAACATCCCCACCATGGGTTGAATGTACTATCTGTCCAGGCAATTTCTGTTTTTTCAGCCATATTATTCCTTATCTCTCTTCAGCCAAGCCTTGTACAATCAAATCGCCTGCGATGCACTCCTCGAACGGGTAAATCCAACCACCATCCGCATCTTCAGCTCTCTGACGCAATTGAAACTTCACAAACCGTCTTATTTGTTCCAGTGCATTGCGTTTTGATGTTTTGAGAACAACAAGTCTCCACACCTTTTCAAGGTCGCAATCAATAGAAACTGTTTCACAGATTTTCATATTGGTTAATAATTACCCTGTTGTCATATTGTGGCGCTCAACGTCTTTTACAGCTTTCCGCAGTCCGTTAGTCATTTGTACGCCTCATTTCTAATAGTTTTTAACTCAGCTAGGTTGGCTCTCACCAAAGCAGCAGCTAAAGGCGGACATACGCTGTTGCCAACCATGCGCACTTGTTCTGTTTTTGTAAGATGGATCCACGTCATTTTTCCCGTGTCGTGATCAATCACCAAGCCTCTTTCAAAGATGTAGTTATCTGGAAAGCCCTGCGCTTTGAATAGCTCCACTGGCCAGAGCATGCGCAAACCAATGTCTTCAATCCGGTAAAGCTGGCCTTTAACCGTCACCAATCCGAAGCGGTCTTTTGTGGTGATGGTATGCAGCGGCTCTTCCAGCTGTGGATCCTGATCGGTGCCGTAATATTTAACTAGGAATGCACGGACTTCAGCATGGTGAGTTCCTCCGGCTGAAATGGTATGCAGAGGCTCATCGGTCGCTTGCCCGATGTTGTCACCGCGCATTTTTACGATGTTGCTGGTTACTAAGCTATGGTGATCAATTGATGTCACTGTTCCTATTGGATCGTTTAAATTGGATCCAACTGCACCCGTGTAGTTTTTAGCAAGAAACGCCGATACCAATGCATGACGGTTTTCTGTAGTCTGTGTATGTAATGGCTGGTCTAGTGCAATTCCTCGCACTTCATCTTTTGATTTTTCTCCGTAGTAAGTAGAGATTACAGGCGCTACCAAGGCGTGTTTTACACTGCTTGATACAATCGTTCCAAGCGGGCGTTCTATATTCTGTGTACGTGGTAGCTGGCCTTCACGCTCTCCATAGCCAATTTCAACTAAGCTAGGCGTGACGATTGAAAAATGGCCACCTTTAACCTGTGCGCATTGTGTGCGCAGCGGCTCATCAAGCGGCATATTGCGTTGATTACTGGCATTAGCATGTTCGCTAATGAAAGGTGTAATGTCCTTTTCAACGCGCACAATATATGGGTTTGGATTGTTTACCACATATTTAACTATGCCTTTGGCAACTCGGCGCTGCGTAGCATCTGCTAGTGGTTTCTTGCGCGTAAAAATACTAGGGCACGGTATAGACCAATCGATACAATCAGCTGCTGTGCGCCAGAATTGGCGGCACTTTTCGCCGCGAGCCTTGCTACGTTTCTGCTCAAGCACCGGGTCAAAGTGTGTAGGCTCCGGCCACACAATAGGCTGTCCATCGCGCCTAGCGATCAAAAATAAACGCTTACGAATGGTAGGAGCACCATAGTCGCAGGCGCGTAGCTCTTTGTATTCAACCTCATAGCCTTGACGGTTCAATGCATTCACAAACGCTTTAAATTCACGGCCTTTGTTCTTTTTGCATGGTTTGCCTTCTGAATCTAAAGGCCCCCAGGTAACAAACTCTTCAACGTTCTCAAGCATGATCACGCGGGGCTTTGCAACAGCTGCCCAGCGCAACGCAATCCACGCCAGCCCGCGTATTTTCTTTTCTACCGGTTTGCCGCCCTTGGCTTTGCTGAAGTGCTTGCAGTCAGGTGACAGCCAGACCAAGCCTACTGGACGGCCTTGTGTTACTTCGCGCGGGTCGATGTCCCATACTGATTCGCAGTAATGCTTAGTCTGCGGATGATTGGCCGTGTGCATGGCGATGGCTTTTGCATCGTGGTTAATGGCAATGTCAACATGTCTACCGAGTGCAAGCTCGATGCCGGTTGATGCACCGCCACCACCGGCAAAGTTATCAATGATTAGTTCGTGATTTAAGTCTAGTTTAAATTGTGGAGTGATCATAGAACCTCGCCTACTTTATTTATATTTTCTTTTTTCGGATTATTCAATTTAGTTAACCTCGAACTCAATTTGCATGATTTGCCTACGTTTTAATAAAAAAATAACAAACTTATTTTTATTTAATCTAACAATTAAGAATAATAATACACGTATTTATAAAACATGCAATATAATTACACTTAATGCAGAATTATGCTTTTTAGTTATTTGTAGATAAAAAATGCACTAAAAATTCAAATGCAATTTATATTTGTGTTCACCAAACTGAATAAAAACGAGTGGACAAGGTAAAGGTATGGACAAAAACACAGTTCATTTTCAATTTAAGCGTGCATAAATTGCGTTTAAGAGGTAAATTTACACATGACGGTAATTTGTAAATGCCAGGATTGAGAAAATCCGCGCAGCAGCCTATTTTTGCAAGAAAGAAAAACTGAATGAATGCTAAAAAATCTAATTTATGGGAAGAATCGCTAGAACTTGGATTTTTATCGTGGATTGAAAAACACGGATATAGTGAAAAAACTAGAAAAACGTATCAATCAATGATTTTTGCGTTTTTTGTATTTCTTGAGAAAAGCAACGTTGAATTAAAAGACTCAAATAAAACTATCATAGAGCAGTTTTTTAAAGAGCGAGCTATCAGCGAAAAAACAAAACTTGGTTATTTGTGGTTGGTTTCAGATATTTTTGATGACATGGTGGATTGCGGTTTTTTACAAGAAAACAATATGTCTATCGTTCTTGATAAAAAACGTAAAGGAATGCGCGGCAAAACTGCAAAGCGCCTTCCGGTGGTTTTGGTTGAAAACGAGACTTCTCAATTAATCGATTATATTGATGCTTTGCCGCGTAATTACTCTGGCATGCGTAAAAGATGTGCCCTATTTTTACTGATGGATGCGGGGCTACGTGCGCAGGAGTTGTGTGACCTCAAGACAACAGAAATGCATTTGAATGAAGATCCGCCGCATGTGCGTGTAATCGGAAAATTCAACAAAGAACGTATTGTGCCACTGCCTGAAGACATCATTAACGACCTGCTTGATTTTCTCGATATGAAAACCAAATCTAGTCCATACTTTTTAAGTTCCATGAAGCATGGGAATCCTTATGTGCCATCTACTATATATAGAATGGTGAATAATGCCCTGACAGATATAGGGATCGTTAAATCAAAATTATCGCCTCATGTACTGCGGCACACCTACTGTACGCGCCAGCTCGCTGACGGGGTGCCGTTGACCACGGTAAAACAGTGGATGGGCCATGAGTCCATTGCAACCACAGCTATATATGAGCACGTTGTATCTTCGTTGCATGGAGCCAAGCCATCCAGTTCTCGTAATGTTAACAAGGGATCATAAGCATGAAAAAAACACTTCTTTCCTTATGTTTGGCTGGTGTATCCTGGCTGGGTCAATCATGTGCCTATGCGGATATCACTGAAAAGATAGGCTACCAAAGGCCTACAGTAGTTCATATTAAAGATAATGAGCCATTTGTGGCCATCAACCTGCAGCGTGCGATAGAGATGAATCCGAATCCAGAGAGCAAGACAAAGCTGGGTTCACAGCAGTATGGCGAATTTGAATTCACCATGCGCTCCGTTTATCGATACAAGTCCATTTCTGAAAGATTGTCTGAAGTTGCCAAGGTGGGCGATGTAATATTTATGCTGACTACTGGCAAGGCAGCTGCCAGTACAGGACTTCCAGCAACCCATGTGTTCATTTCTGTGCGATATCTGGATCAGCTGCCGTCAGATAATCTGGCACAGATGTTGGCGCATGAGATGGGGCATATTGTCCTCAACAAGCAAGGAAGGGACAAGGGGCTGGAAGGGGATGATCTAGAACGGGCGTCCAATGTTGTTGCAGATGCCATCATGCGTGAGGCTGGCTGGTACCACCCTTGCCTTTCAAGGCAAACATACCTGAAACTCACCAAATTGAGGGCGGAAACATACGAGGATGTACCCATTGAACGTGAGCAAGAGGCTTTCCAACAATGCATGGCGCGAGAGGCGCAAAAGAAATCTAAGAAACAAATTTAGACAAGATTAACTGAGATGGTGAATAATGCTGCCTTTATAAACTCAAACTGCATCATGACCACTTACAGAATCCCAGAGCCTCTTTACGGTAAATATCAGGGCGCCGGCTACGCTGTGGCGGCTATCTTAAACAAAGAAGTGGTCGGGCTTACCTACTTGCATGATGTGTTTGACGACTTTGAAGATGACATCCAGAATAAAGCTGATGAACAATCTTACCTGAAGAGATTCATCTCGGATGACCGTCTCGGCCCAACCATCCGCTACCTGCAATCACTAGGTGATGTATTGTTCGGGACGTGCGCCGACCATGCATTTGCGGAACTCTGATCGAAACAAAGCCCTTTCCGGCGCTCACTAGATATGGTGTTGTATATGGTTTTAATTACAACCAGTAGTGATTCGTGATATGAGTTATCCATATTTTTTGTGGATAACTTAGTGGGTTGTTTTTTGAAAAACATCAAAAATGGCAATGAATACAAGGAGCTCACAATTGGCTGTAAGCTGTGTCAAAAAATAGTCATTTTTCTTCGCAATCCATTTGGATCAGAAAAAAACCACACCCGTTAAGGATGTGGTTTTTATTTACAGCTCGCTACCATTTATGACTTTAGGTTCCTTGTTACGAACGGAAAACCGTGTGTAAGCGTCAATTTCCGTGACACTAACTCGATAGTCTCTTCCTCCATAAACATTGGTTTTTAGCCATTCCGCCTCACCTTTCAGATCCGCTTCCTTTACAGGTTTATGCCAATATTTAGCATCTCCGTCCCAATAATAACCATTTTTCTTCAGTACATCCTTAGAATCAAAGCTGGAATTGAGTGCAGCCAGGTCATACTCTTTCTGCCTAGCCTCCTCTAACATCGCTTGCATTGCTTTTTTTCCAGAAACAGGCAAGTCTGCATTGAGTAAAGCCAACAAAGCATTGCAATCAACAACTGCGCGATGAGCATCGTAGTGAAAGCCAAGCTTATACAAAAGATAATCAAGCTTTGAACTGCCAAACCCTTCACCTACCCAGTCAATCTGCTTCAAGGAGCAGGAAAACGGCTTGGTTTCAAAAATTGGCCAGCGCTTTTCAAGTATCTTGCGGTCGAAGTTTGAATTATGGCAAGTCACAATGGCCGCTTGTTTAACCAATGACTCAACCCTGGCATCGTCAATCACCTTCCCTGCTACCATTTCATTGGTAATACCGTTGGTTTTGGTAGCATCTGGTGAAATTGGCATGCCAGGATCTTCCAGCTCATTAAATGTATCTATAATTTGATGAATCAGGAATGTCTTTGGATCATACTCGACCAGGATTGCGCCAAACTCAATAAGTTTGTCTGTTGCTGTATCTGGCCCAGTAGTCTCTGTGTCAACGATCAGCGCCTTGGCAAGCTTGGCGCCTTCCGGTGGTGCTGGGTTTGGTCTAAACTGCATTGATAGCTCAATTGTGAATCGATACCCTTTGCTGCGCAGAAATTCAAGCATCTCATCTGTGGATGAGAATTTTTGGAATACTGCAGTTTCTTTATCCATCATGGTAATTCTCCTTAAAATGACTAATGCCAGAAATTGGCAGTCTATTTGTAATAGAAAGCACGACCCTCAATAAAAAACCACACCGGATGAAAGGTGTGGTTTAGTAGGCAAAAACTACGATACAGATGCCGGCATTAGTTTTCTATTCATATTATCTGTTCTGAATTTCTTTACTACTTCGTTTATGTAAACACAGAAATTGTCGAACATGACAATCGTTTTGCAATACTTGGCCAGAACTTCTAATTCTGCAAGCTCCCAGTTTTTATGGAAATCCAAAGCCTTCACAGTGATACCTTCCGGTTCATCCTTCATGGCCACCAGAACAAATACATTGCGATTAAAACCAATCGATGTATTAATCACATGGTAAGGCTTATTCGTGCGATTAAAGTCCACAATATTGTGATTGATTTCAGCCATTTGAATATCATCCAGCTTGCTCAAATCCATCACGGTTGAATATGTGGTTTTACCGTCAAACTGGTGACGACTGTGATTCAGCAAGAACTTCTGAATATCATCACCTGACAAGTGATTAACGTTTGTGATGTTAAACATATACAGCTCCTAAATATAAAACAACGAGAAATTCGCTGTCTTGGCTTTGTAGTGGTGACAAGTGTACTTAAGGATGAAAAATCCCACCACAATGAAGTGATGGGATTAGTGAGTCATGATAATTCAAACTCTGGTCGGGACGGATTGAAATAAGCCTTAACGATTGGGCAGCACTTGATGTCGCTTACTCGTATCGGCCTTGCAAACGTCATGTTTTCCAGATTGGTTGCCCTGGATAACGCAACGTAGGTCTGTCCTGTGGCGAAAGCGGCATTACCTAGATCGATATGCAAATGATTCAGGGTTTTACCCTGACTTTTATGAATTGTGATGGCCCAGCCTAGCGTCAAAGGAATCTGGATATATTTACCAGTTTCTTTTTGCGAGATCTTGCCATCTTTCATCACATAGTCATAAGACTTCCAATCAATTGGTTCAACATTGAAAACTTCGCCGGCTTCGGTTTCGACATCCACTGAATGCTTGTGGATTGCCTTAACTTTACCCAGCATACCATTCACCCAGCGTTTTTCCGGCTCTCTGTCGTTTGCCGTAAACATTACAACGGCGCCCACCTTCAAAGCCAGCTCTTCAGGTGATGGCAAGTTGCTTCCGGTCATTTTGAAGTCACCTGCAAATGTGCCGAGATACACCTTTTTCTCACCGGGTAAACGCTCAAGTTCCGCGCTATTCTTTCCTTCTGCAATCGCATTGGTTGTCGCTAAGGTAATAGCAAGTTCATGCGGTTGCTTCTGTGGCAAATAGCACTTCTGATTCAATATTTCAACGACCCGTTCGCTATTTTCTCCAACACGAACCTTGTTCAATATCTTGGTAAAAAGTATATCTTTCTGCCTGAATATTTTAGTCAGCTCGATATTCTTGATATTGACCTTGTTGAACAGCTTGGCGTTAAAGAAGTAATGCTCTTTATAGCCCATTTGCTCAAGCAATAGCTTGTCGGTACCAGTCACTACCGGAGCCAATTGAAACAGATCACCGATAAAGACTACCTGCACACCGCCAAATGGCTTGTTGTTGCCACGAACCCTGCGTAAAAAATAATCCATAGCATCTATCGTGTCAGGGCGCGTCATCGATATCTCATCTATAAACAGAATATGCAGCTGCTTGTACATGGTTGGATCTTTAGGTCGCTTAACGTTAGATAACTCCAGTATGCGTGGCGGAAAACGGAAGAAAGAATTGATTGTAGAACCTTCCGCCTGCAGCGCAGCAATACCTGTTGGAGCCACTAATGCCAGATTTTTCTTTTGTTTCTCGAAGTATCTGGTCATAAATTTCAACAACGTCGTCTTTCCTACGCCGGCCTTACCAGAAATCAGCAGGCAAGACGTGCCCCGGTTGATTTCACGAATAATTTCCTCGTATTCAGGCGTGATTTCTATTTTGTCACTCATGATATTTCCTCTTAATATATAAAAAGCGAGAAATTCGCTGTATGTGACCTGTAGAGGGAACAATTGTCAATAAAAAACCACACTCGTTAAGAGTGTGGTTGGTTTTAGAAGTAGGACTTCACTTCATGAGCGACATCGATTGAAAAACTCGCAATCTCAGACCTTGATTCTTTGCATTCATCCATAACACCTCTGAGAGTAGAAACAATCCTATTTACTTCCGGATCGGCATCAAATTCGATGATAGATAGCTTAATAATCAAGAAATTTTTGATTGATTCAAAATCAAATTCCACCTCAAGGGCAAAACCCATCTCGAAATTCTTTTCATATAGCATGTCCGCTAAAGGCTCACTGAAATCATCGTGATCGACTTCCTCTTTAAGATTAACGATTACTTTTGCATTTAAGTATCGATAGTCCTCATGCACAAGCAGATCATTTGCCCCAGTATGAGGCACTTCGGTAATGATGAAACCATTACGATTAACGTAATGCAGTCCACTTTCAATCCATTCAATATCGCCTGAGTCTGAATGATGCACAGTCCAGACTTTATTGGGACTGAATTTAAACACTTCAGCTACATGCGCCTTGTCTGAATTACTTAAATCAAACATGCAATCTTTTAACCAAAAATCCTCACCATCTGTTGATTCAGGATTTGAAACAGGTTTATATTTCTCGAAAAACTTATCTAAGCCCATCTTGCTGACGTGCTCAATGACGCGCTCGTTAGATTTAACTTCTAAAGTTTGAATTGATTGTTGCATATTGCTCTCCATAAAATAAATGTACAGTCAGAAATTGACTGTCTATCTCGTATAGGGGCAACATTCGTAAATAAAAAACCACACTCTGTTAAGAATGTGGTTTGGTTTTACTCATTAGGTACAGCATAAAGAGGGGGCAAATCATTTAACCAGGCTTGCACTTCGCTCCCTGACCACATTTTTCTGAGCATCACTGGAAATGCAATATGATAAGGCTCACTTTGCCGACATTTCTCTTCAAAGTATTTTCTTGCCACTAACTCAAACATACCTAGATCTTCAGAATTGTAAACAGTCTTGGATGTATCCATTAAATGCCCGAACATTTCCTCTTCTGCCTCACGCACCAATTTATCAATATCAATTTTGTTAGTCATTCCATTCATAAAAACCTCCTTAAAATCATTTCTTTTTTTGATTCCGATTTAGATACAGCCAGAAATTGACTGTCTATCTCGTATAGAGGCAACACTCTTAAATAAAAAAACCACACCCGTTAAGAGTGTGGTTTAGTGTTACTTCAGCTCGAAGATGACAAGACCATCTGGATCTGAAGCGACTTGCTCAAGTGTTACACCTGGTTCCAGACGTATCTTATATGTATCGCCGTACTTAAAAAACGATGCAGCATTTTCACCGTAACCAAATGCCAGATGCATAGTTTGAGTGTGCATTTCATCTGTTAGTCCATTCACCTCAATAATTACTGAGAGAATATCGTTAACATCCCCACTAATAGGAGCAACATCAACGTACAATTGCCCATTCGATGCACGATGATCTGTAACTTCAAGCTCAAACGAATAAAAATCAGCATCACTTGATACATTATCAGTCGCGCCAACCGCATAGCGGGGAGCATTCCAACGATTAACCAAAACTGACGTTCTATTATCACTTGGATGTACTGAAGGCTGTGCCGAAGAAAACTGACGTTTGTTATTGGCAAACATCACATCATTTGCGGTTGTCCCATCAGAAAAAGCAGGTGAATCCGGAGTTTCAGTGTCAGGATCTTCCATCTCGTCATGGTCAATCACGATGTACTCAAAATCAACATCTGAAAATGCACCGGAAACTACACCTCCTTCAACTTCAACAACGACCTTAACTTTGGGATACTGCTTCTCGGTCGCAGCGTGTTTTCTGAGATAATCCGCAATCATCTCATCCAATACACCTCTTCCCTCTTCATAATCAGCAATACCTTGAGCATCACTTGTTGTACAACCTTCTTTCTCAAGCTGCTCTACACGAATTTCATAAGGCGTCTTCTGATAAGTTGCACGTTCAAACACCTCGTTAACCTGGTGCAGAATATCCATAGGAATAATTGCGGTACCGCGATTATTTCCACGCTGACTCACCGGCAGATCAACAATCTTCTTTAAAACATCCAGCATGGCCGGCACTGATGCGATAGCTTGAGCGTTTGCGAGGACTTCTTCTTGCGTCAAGCCTTCTACCTTACAGATGTGATTTGCTACGCTCATAGCGACTGTCTGAACATTTTCACCGTTTGCGTACCACGGCCCTTGAGTAATTTGCATTTTTATTCTCCATTTCATAAATAAATCCGTGAGAAATTCACGGTCTATATGGTGTAGTGATTACATGGACAAATAAAAACCCTACCTCGCGAGAGATAGGGTTGGTTTTTACGCGGTCAGTTTTTGATCTGCCGGTTTGTACTTTAGTTTGGCCAGTGTGTCGGCAACCTTTTTATCAGGACGTGGAGCCTTATAAACAGGTTGATACAGCGATCCGCCAATGTTTGTCACGTAAAGATAACGAATTTCCGCAAAATCACCCACCTGCGGCATTTCAAAATTAGCTGAAATGGTTGCATTTCCAACAGTAACAAGATTTCTGCCATCAGCATCTAACATACTGATGCCCACAGATCGTCCAGCATTTACTTTTGAAACGACTACCGTGACAGATTCCCACAATTTAAACTTCAAAGCCTCGCCGCCTGAATTTGGTCGCCCATCTTCATACAAGCCCATCTTGAGTTTAAATACCACACCCTCTTTGTTCTGCTGCTTGATTTTCTCAAATGCGGCACGTTTGTCTGCAGGAGAATGCCAAGTTTCCGCAAAGTGGATATTGGAGCTGAGATGGCCGTATTTTTCTTTCAATGACTCAAGGATGTTCAAGCGATGACTTAACTGATGATTGGTTAAGTCCTGCCCTTCAAACTTAAGCACGTCAAAAATGAAGTAATCATCCCCTGCCGTCTCGCCATCTAACACCAGTTCCCATGTACTGCCAAGCATACCCCAAGCGTGAAAGCCATCGACAATAGATTGTGGCAATTCCACCAGCTCGCCGTTACGATTGCCGCCGATAACGGGATGTTTCGCACCAGAGAACTTAACCGGTCTTCTTTCGCCGTCGAACTTTTGCTGCATTGCCCAGAATCCGCTATCGATTAACTTGATAGCTTCATCTTCGGTGATTTCGTTCAACAACTGTACCGGCATGCCAAATTTATCTTTAGCTGCCGGCGCTGGTGTCGATGTTACAGTTTCACTGCCAGACGCCCTACCGCCGTTGTTGTCAATCACTGAAGCAATAGAATATCCCTTCTTAGTTTTTGACATAACCAGCTTGTCAAATTCTCCATAAGGATCTTTTTTAACGTCTTTGGGAGCGAAGTTAAGATTGCCATTGCGAGGACCATATCTAGCCTGCAGTTTAAACTGGCCAAACTGATCTTTAAAAAGCTCAACGATGTACACCTTGTCAGACCCACCTTGCCTGTATTCAAGCCGGGTAGTTTTTACTGAAACAAAGACAGGCTCACCGCCACCTACTGTTGTTGTGTTTGTCATGCTATATCTCCTAATAAAAGGACATGCGAGGAATTCGCAGTCTGTTATTAGTAGTGGAAACAGCCCTCCATAAAAGAAAAAAACAACACTCGGTTAAGAGTGTTGTTTTATGGTAGAAATAAATCTACACGGTTAGCGGCACTGACCTTTAAAAGCCATATCAACAGCATTGAATAGATTAGTGGTAATGTCACCTGTACAGTCGTAGCTGATAGTGAACGATAAAAGTATGACTAAACCAAGTACAAAACCAGTCATAAAAACTGCATCAACTGTATCTGTATAGTTATTCATTTGGCATCTCCGATAATAGAACCATCAACGAGAAATTCGCTGTGTATATCCTATAAAGGGAACACTTTCCTATAAAAAGAAAAACAACATCAGGTGAATGATGTTGTTTTGGTTAACGCTAAAGCATACGGTGATGATGCTGAATATATAGGTCGCCTTGTTTTGAAAGCTTGTCTATCAGCGTTTTTTCAGCCAGCTTGACCCCTTCATCCTTAAACGGAATAAATAAGCCAATCCAGTTATTTGCTCTTTCACCGGTGATTAAGTCGCTTGATACGACTTTGCCGGCGCGTTTAGCAGTGCCAGACAGACGAAAAACATTTTGGATACCTGTGACTTCAATCTCGAAAGTAAAGCCGTTAGCCTCGATTGTTTTGTTGCTTGTGCTCATGATGTAATCCTCAATAAAAGGACTCACTAGAAATTAGCGGTCTGATTCCTATAGGATGAACACGGGAAATTAAACGCAAGCCACATAACGAATTAAGGGGCGATAAAGTCGTCCCGCTTGAATGATGGGTTGTGCGGAGTAACGTACAAAAGCAAAAGGCTCCATGCCGAAACATAGAGCCTTAATTGACACCACACTGGATTGCAATCTCCTTTGTGTGACGGCCACTTCCGTGGACTTAACGCCTGATGCGTTAGCAGAGCAGGAACATGCTTAGAGTAGAGTATATTAATTAATTTGTCAATGAAGTTAGACCAAGCCCGTAAAGCACACATTCTTGGACTTTAATTAAATCAAGTTTTTCAATAACTCTAACGTCATATTCTCTTTTTCCTGAAGCGTCTTTTTTTGTAAAGGGTAAAAATAACCTATCAAATGCAACAGTGTAGAGCATATCGGCTTTAACCCAAGCATGATTTGCATCATAAGGTTCTGGCAAAGGCGGGGTTATGTTTAGTTTATGGTGATACGGTTCTATTTTGCTTGGGGCTGTGGTACTTAATGGCACAACAGTGCAAAGTTTTGTTCGGTGCTTGAATCTCGGTGAAATTACAATTACTGGTCTGCGCTTTGTCATTTCAGGAGCGTTAAGACCTTTGAAATCACAGATTAGAATTGTCCCAAGTTCTGGATGAAATTGAATAGACATGAGTTTTATTTTTGACGTTAGTTATTTTTTTAATAATCATACCACTTGATTGCTTTTAGACGCACAACACATGATTATGTGTACTAAGATAAAAGTGTAAATAAAGAAGAAGAAACCCCCGTAGATATTAGTCTACAGGGGTTACATAACTAAAACTTATTAAATTAACATTTAATGTTTTATACGATTCAAAACGGTATATCGTCCTCAAAATCATCAAAGCCGGAACCCGTTGCCGCTGGTGCTGGCGCTGCTGCTGCAGGTTCGTCATGTTGTTCTGCTGCTGCATTAGCTGGTTTAGCCGCTGCAAACTTAGGACCAACTTGATTTTCCAGAAGCTCAACGTGCCATTGTGTTGCCACAGAGCGACGTTTTTGGTTAAGGATCGTTTTATCATCAACGCCCGCAGCTTTCAATTTCTCGATAGCTTCGTTTACTGATGGAACAAAAGATTCAACCGCTGGTTTCGCTTTCACTTCAACACCATTTTGTTTCAATGATGCATTGGTTTCAGCGTAAGCAACATCCTGGCCTTCACGTTTATTCAATGTTGAAAACACGCTGATCTGTGTTTCTACATTAGGTTCAGCATTCAAAAGCTTGCGAGCAAGCACTTGAGCACCTGATGTACCTAAACCGAGCGAAATGAAGATGGTGTCAGAACCGTCTTGCAAACGCACATTCAGATATGGATAGTTTTTGCCGGCAGATTCAACGACGCGAAGTTTCGCATCACGTAAAATGCCAGAAACATTGCCACCATCCAACAATGTAACACCTTGTGCTTTGAGGTTTTTACGAGCTTCCGCTGTAAAACCAGAGTTGCCACTGAAACTTTGACCTTTTGGTGCTTTGCCGATTTCAGCGTTAACTGCAGTAGCATCAGAACCCAAGAACATGCAACCCAAGATTGCGTTGAAAGAAACGTTGATTGCGTTGCCGTTGTTGCTATTTGTATTAATACCCATTTTAAAACTCCTAAATTTAATAAAATAACAGCAAGATATTTGCTGTCTAACCTCTATAGATAAAACACGCATCTGTAAAAGTTAAATTAAGAATATTTTTTCGTACTTATTGAAAGCCCGTTGTTTATATATAACAACGACAAATAATAAAATAACACGTATTTATAAAAATAATCAAATTTTTTATAAAATAAGCGCTGGTGGAATTGTTTGCACTATCGTCATATCGCCTGATATATAGGCGCACATTGGTTTTTAGGCAAAAAAAACCAGCAATTAAGCTGGTTAAGAACCTCAAATGCGGGGAGTACACATTCTCGGCGTTTGGAGACATTATGCATGTCAAAAATAATTATACACGTATTTATAAAAAATAAAACGATTTGATGTACAATAATTGCAGGCGAAAACGTTAAAGGCGACGTGGTAGAGTGTGCGACGCTAACATCAGAAGATGTTTCTCTCGTACAATAACTGGCCGTATAGAGACAATCTACCCGCCCATATTTAACAAAAAAATAAACCCACACCAGTTAAGGTATGGGTTTAATGTTAGAAGTCGTAAATGCTTGACTGGGCAACCGGATTAACGGAAGTTATGACGCTTGCTTGTGGAAGCACAAGCATATCGTCAGCTTCGCTAGATTCAGCTCCAACAACAGTGCCAATTTCAACTTCAGGCGTTACTTCAGGTGCATTTAATGCATCGAAGTTCAACGGGTCGTTAAGCAATCGTTTCGGATCAGCCAGCGTCTCAATGACGCCGACGAGGAAAATGTAGTCACGTCCGGTGATTTTGGTCGCCGGCAATGCCTTAATCGCCTCACCGATAAACGTCTGCACTTCACCAATGCGCTTATCAAGAAAAACCAAGGATTTCAGTTTTTCATGAATGCGGCGCAACATACCGATAGTACGTGCATCTGCCTTATCAGAACCATCTTTGCCCTTCCATGAGGATTTAATGTCCTGCGCGATCTCTTTGGCCAATTGCCATTTCAGATCACCCACTTCATCATTGATAAAGTTATCAACACCCTCAATCTCTGCAGCCACCATCTTGTAAACGCGGATCTCGAATTGCAATTGATTATCCACGTACTCGATGCTGGGCTTGCGCGACTTCACGAGATCGTAATGCTCAGGCTTGTAGTTCGCCTGCTCTTCCACATAAGCGTCATAGTTTTGAAGGAATAAAGCCTTCTCCACATAAAACTTGCTGCGTAAGTCAATCAGCTTGTTAAGCACGTCCTTGGTTGATTCGTCACTGACTGCCCAACCACCGGCCAGTCCTACACCTACGGCCCCACAAATGCGTTTGGCAAAGGTGCGACTATTGGTAAATGCCTTTACATGAGCAGGATCAATAATCTTGATCGAGCCTTTGGTAAAAAGCACATCTTCTCCATCTTCCAACACTTCATCCTGGCGTGTCATATAGCCTGAGAATGTCTTGATCTGAACATCAATAATATTCAGCTTGTTTAGAACATCCTGCGGCTCCAGTACCACCTCTCCCGCTGTATTAGTATTACTCATCATAAATCTCCTATTTGCAAATAGAGCAGCGAGAAATTCGCTGTATGCTTGTTTATAGGCAAAACAATTAGCAATAAAAAAACCCACATCCGTTTGGATGTAGGTTCGTTGTCATGCAGACGCAATGATAGCCTCAATGGAACAAGGCTGACTTGGGATTAATGATGGTCCCTATCTGCCTGGGGTTATTCAGCAGAATGCCCCACTTCTTTTCAATTCTTTCACGATCTGTCTTGTGTGAGAAGTTTTGAATTTTTGCTCGATTTAACCTGGTTGGGTAACACCCGACCACTCTATATTGAGCGCTGCCTGTTAAGGGGTTGTTCATAAAATCCCTTTTAAATATGACGCGGTAAAACATGGTTGCCTCCTAAATAGATCAGCGAGATATTCACTGTATGAGTACTATAGGAAACACACCCTTAATTAAGTTTTATTGAATATGATGCCCATAAAAAATCCCATCTTGTAAAAGATGGGATTAGTGTGCGACTTAGCGGATAACCGCCTTCGTTTTTGATATTGCAGACTTGGCTTTGGCAATCACCAATTCTGCGTCAAGCTTCTGTTCTTCAGGAAGGCTCTGTGACATCAGCTCGAATCTCGCCAAAAGGTTTTGTGTTGATACTAAGACATCCTCTACACCAACAACGTTGACCACCTCTTCAGTGTACTTCCGCAATACAGAAATATTGTCGAATTCAATACACGGTTTTGCGTCGGTAAACGCGCCCGCGTTTTTTGCAATCTTTAAAACATTCAATTTCATTTGGCTCTCCTAGATAACACAGTGAGAAATTCACTGTCTAGGCCATGTAGTGTTAACAATGGACAATAAAAAACCTACCTCGTGAGAGGTAGGTTAATTAACGCAACTAAATTATGCCGCCAGGTTCACCGGCATTTTAGTCAGAACGATGTTGCAATGTTGATCCAGCGTTAGCTCATACTTTTGACCGATAAAGTCTTTGTAATCACTTAAACTGACAGAATTCAACAAAGCCTGAAGAGATTTGGTTTCGTCACCAGTACGAAGCATGTTGATATAATGATTCAATGCTCGCGCATCTTCCTCATATTCACCTTCATTAAAGTCCCCGTCATCATTATAGCTTGAACCTTGTCCAACCGTCATATCACCAGGTTCAACGGCTTTTGCAGGCACCAGTAACAAGTTATCTTTTGTCAGGAGAGGTTCGTCATCAACATCACATGAGAACTCCCTTCCATCCGGCGCCGTGTATGTGATTCTGTAGCTTTCGCACAGAACTACATTGCACCAGCTTTGCCAATAACTAAGGCCAATCTTACCTTCCTTGCCTTTGCCGATGATTTCTACGCTCAGATTGTCATTGCTTAGAACATGAACGAATGGAGTTGACCAATGCTTCCGCTGAAACTCACCCTTTAACGTGAATTGATGAAAATCAACCATATTCCACCCCATGTTGCGGGCAAAAATCCAAGCTGCAGCATTCGATTCATCTTCATACTCATTCATGTCTTCCGTATTAAACAACATTGCACTGCCGGACTGCACATCTTCAAAAGATACCGAAAGCTGTTCTGAAGTGTGTTTGATTGCAGATGCATCATTCCAGCAAGTCGGCTGCTGTTCGTCCACATGTCCATAGAACGTATTGGACAAGCGAACACCCTTGTCGCACAGAACATCAAACCCGCCCTCAATCTGCATCGCATATTCCGCAATGCCTTGTGAAGCGAATTCTTCCGGCGTCAGGTTTGCTTTCATAGCAAGCAATCTGTCCAGATGAATACGGTGGATAGCTGCCTTGATTCTTTTCAAAACTTCGGCTTCATCTACCAGTTTGTCTCTATCCGGCATTCTGGCTACAAACAGCGTAGAGTCAAGATGCACAATATCTGCCGTGGCGATTCTGTGATGGTTGCGATTGTCATAGACAGGCAAACCTTGCAGATACACCACAATATCGCCAATCAGGTTGTAATGCCGCGTATGTCGCTCAAGATCGATATGATGACGCACCTTGATATGTCCGATATCTGCCACACTTAAGAAGTCACCATCTTCCGCAGTTTCCAAAGCAAAATTGCGACTCATCTGCTCCCCGTTCAAATACACAGGAATTGCGAACCCATGAGACAATTTATGCAAAACATCAACGACATCCTTTGACTCCAACTTGAACCCAGTCAGAATGACCTGCGTATAACTGCTTTCAACCCCACGTTTGCATGACTTTACCTCCAAAGAAGCGCCAGCCAGAATATCACTGGTATTGCCTTCGATGTAACGGCCATTGCTTTCCACATAGATATGCTCAGCTCCGTAAAGACAAGAGAGCCAACCCATCCCGAAAGCCTTTTCCACGCGCACGGTTTCAGCATCCCAGCCAGATTCAGCAACACTGAATAAATGCTGAAAGTCGTCAATACCCTTGCCGTTGTCGCAGACGAACAACTTGCCCTCTTCAATATAATTAAATATGACATTAGTTGCACCTGCACGCCGAGCATTCTGCATCAATTCACCAACCAACGTATGTTGGTTGCTGAAGGAATGCTGAAGATTAGCTAGAAGTCTATCCTGGTTAATCTTGATCGCCACAATTGCTGCTGTGCCGGCATTTTTTGCTACTGATTTAGTTTTCTTGCTCATGATCTATCCTTTTAATAAAAGGACAACGAGAAATTCGCTGTCTATAAGGCCATAGAGCGAACATTCTGAATTAAACATTATTTATAAATACTTGTTTAATTATTTTATGTGACATAGACTGCAATTTTTACTATTAAGGGTTGATATGTTCTTTGTTATCCTGTTCGTAGTGGTCATTATGGTGGCCGTCCTATTTGTATTACCAAACTTAATGAAATCTACCCCTGTGGCGAAATCGGATACAGATTTATACCGCCCGAAAGCCCTGATGTCATCAACGGAAATCGAGTTCTACGGAAGATTGACCGAGGCACTACCGGAGCTTAACATCTTTGCCCAGGTGTCTCTGGGTGCAATACTGCAGCCCAAGGTAACAACCGACAAAAAACAATTTCACAGCATTCGTGGCACTTTCTCGCAAAAGATCGCGGACTTCGTGGTATGCGACAAGACCATGAATATCGTGGCCATTGTCGAGCTGGATGACCGTACACATAATGCTGAAAGGGATGGTAAACGTGATGCGATGCTTGGCTCTGCCGGTTATAAAGTTATCCGGTGGCAAGCCGGCAACAAACCAAAAATTGAAGAGATCGCTGAGAAATTCAAGAATCTATTATAGTGATTGTTAATTATTTTTTATAAACACTTGTTTTTATATTTTTACTGTGTAGAATGCCCGTCATGAATAAATCAATGCACTCAAAAGCAATTCAATCGCCGTCACCGTCCGTGAAGGTATTGGGCTATGTGTAACGACTGACATCCTCAGTTTCGCATATCAAGCCCAACATTTGTTTGGGCTTTTTTTATGCTTGTTGGTTAAGAATATTCGGTGTGTGGCGCAGCCCGGTAGCGCGTCTGCTTTGGGAGCAGAATGTCGGGAGTTCAAATCTCTCCTCACCGACCAGTAGTTATTTGATGGTTATTTGACTTGCCTTGGCGAATCGTTGTCCATTGAATAAATCAAAGACTGTCTTATTTGACGGTTATTTGATGATGTATCAGATTAATGTAAGAGGAAGCTGCAGCTATAGGTATTGGAGCACGCGAGAATGCAGTCGTGCGCTTACATTGATTGATTTTGGAAAAGTGGCTGAGCCCGGTTGAAGGCAGCGGTCTCGAAAACCGTCAAGCAGAAATGCTTCGAGAGTTCAAATCTCTCCTTTTCCGCCAATTTCTTAGGAGATCATAATGAAAGTACTATTAGAAATTCGCCCTGGTGAGGGTGGTAGTGACGCCAAGCTATTGGTAAAAGATCAGGCTTCAATTTATATCAATTACGCGCATGCAAATCATCTGCAATGTGAAATTGTCTCTGAAGAACAAGCAGCTCTAGGCTGAGCTATCCTCGTCCTTCAGATCGAAGGGCATCCTGATTTAATCACTCCCCTGCTTCAAGAATCCGGTGGCCATCGCTACCAGCGTGTACCGCCGACAGAACGCAAAGGCCGCGTGCAAACATCAACCGTCACGGTCTATGCAACCGAACCTGCTGCAGAACACACATGAGCTATCCGTGAGTCTGATATAGAGACATTCACGACACGCGGACAAGGTGCCGGTGGACAGCATAAAAACAAAACTGATTCTTGTGTAGTGATGCGCCACAAGCCATCAAATATCAAAGTGAGGGTTGATGGCCGCAGTCAGCTTTTAAATCGACGTACAGCGCGGGAATTACTTGAGATTCGCGTGTCTTCGCACTTTGCCGCGATTGAAAACAGATTTCGCTCCGATGTCAGGAGATCTGCCATTGGTTCCGGTGAACGGGGTGACAAGATTCGTACTTACCGGGAGCAGGATAATCTGGTGATCTGTCATCGCACTGAGCAGAAATACCGGCTAAGTGACGCAAGGAAGGGGTTACTCAAAATGTAATGACGTAAAAAAGCCACACCGTTTAAGGTGTGGCTAAATTTAACTCATGCTAATTAATTGGCTGCCCAAGGGCTTTGCGCAGATTTTCCTTGCGACAAACGCCGACTAACGGTTTTGCTCCGCAATGCCGAGGGCTCAACTGAAATAATTGAACCCATTCGCCTTCCAGCACTTCATGACTTACCCAGCAAGCCGATGTTTTACTGTTGTAGTAGTTCTTGATGCTCTCCAGATTCGATATTTCAATCACTTTGCAATCAGAAAAATAGTTTTTTCTCAGGGCGGATAATCTTGGTCTCAATATGCCGGCCATGATTACACCTTGACCTGAAAATGCATAACATCATTGCCGTTTTGTACACAAATTTCTTTGAACATAATACTCTCCTAATAAACCAGTGAGAAATTCACTGTATGGGATATATAGTCATGACATGGCGCTACAAATATCGCTGCAAAACGATTTAAAACATGATGTTTGATGTATAGAGGTTAGATGGCTAATTATGGCAATCCCGTGTTGTGTTGTTAATGTAGCGTTAGGGTATCAAGAACGAAGGGATTTTCTACATTTCTAACTTCGGTGCAAGGAACAGGCAGGCTTGGCTTGTGTCCCCTAATACAGCACGTTCAATGAGATAAAGAAAAAACCACACTTCAGTTAGAGGTGTGGTTTTTTTACGGCTGCATTTCTATCAAAACGCATAGAACGGATCAAGTTTGATACTCAAGCGGATGGGTTTTATTTTTGGCTTGAATTTTTCAAACAGAATGCTAGCTGTCATGGGAATAAAACCACCCATTGCTGTCCGCAAGTCAGACTTATGCAAACGGTAAGTCGAGGCTTCTACTACTTTAGCTTCAGCATCGCCATCCTGATACGTTGCGATAAGCGTGGAAGCTTTCTTTAACTCCCCTGCTTGGGTGCCAGCTGAAGATGCATTAAGCAAGTCCGAGAACTGTTGCATATCCGAACTGTAAACGTAGATCGCTTCCGAAGAGTTGAATTTAACACATATGTCCACCGTGATATTCTCGTCAGACATTCCAGAAAAATCACCCGGCTTGCGCTCCAGCCAATCTTTAACGCCTTTAACCACATGAATCCCAACCCATTTCACATTGCTTGATGTCACCTCTACAATTAAATAATTGTTTAATAGCATGATTCAATCCTTAAATAAATTTGCGAATAACCGAAATGGCCACCTTGCGAACCTGTCAATCAATCACTAGGTTCTACTTGGATTTCGCTGTCTGATTTCTATAGAAAAAACATTAAACCTTAATCGATTTGGATAAGCTCTATCACATAAAAAACAACCCAAACCGATTAAGGTTTGGGTTGTGTGATTGCTAATCGCAGTCGTAAACAAAACGACTACTTTGAGGTATTGATCCAGCAACCTTGACTCCAGCGTTTTCATCGTCATCAAAATAGTAATGATCTTCGCTATCCAGCGCATGAACATCATCATGATTGTTAACTTCTAACTTTGATTCCGTTTTCAGTTTTGGTTTAAAAAGTGTATCCATACCATCTCTGCCGGCAAAGAAAATCGCCTTGATAAAGAACCAAGTTACGAATAATGAAAATAATGCGTTGCCTATTGCCGGGATAGCTTTAGGCATATCAACGATCAGTGTAACCACTGAAAATACAACCGATACAATCAGAAAATGAATGACTTTTTTAAAAGATGATTTGGTTATGGTTGAACATTGCATGTGACTCTCCTATAAAAAAGAAACCACGAGAAATTCGCGGTTCTTTATTCATAGGGCTAACAATCGACAATAAAAGTCACATTAAGACGAACAAACCGCCGTATTCAATTCGGTATATATACGGAGGAACAAACTCATTGAACTAGGTATATTGCAGACCTCTAGGGGCGGCAATGAAAAGTGAAAGAAACGTATTGGGGAAAGTATTAAGAGATATCCGCGAACAAAGCGGATTTACCCAAGAGACGTTGGCCTTTGAGAGTGAAGTAGATCGTTCGTTTATTTCGCTCATTGAACGTGGTGAAAGTTCTCCTACTTTCGACACCCTATGTTCTCTATGTAAAGCCTTAGATATTAATTTCTCATACCTTGCAGCCAAGTTGGATCAAGCAATGCTGCAGGAGTGACATGGCAAATTTAACAGTAAAAGACGCACTTACTAAATATAAAAAATCAGTATCGATACTAAAAAAAGGTTACGAACAAGAAAAATATCGTATCGATCAAATCAGCAATTCTTCATTGGGGCAATTGATCACACGTAAAGTTACCAGTGTGGATATTGCGACTTATCGAGATACGCGACTTGCACAATTAAATCCAAAGACAAAGAAACCCATATCAAACGCCACAGTTCGCTTGGAATTGTCGTTGTTATCCAATTTTTTTGACATTTGTCGTATCGAATGGGGTTTTTGTGATGCAAACCCAGTGGCAAATGTCAGAAAACCCAAACCTTCGCCTGGCCGAGATCGACGATTAACAGCTAGAGAAGAACGCCTGATACTCAGATACGCCTATAGCCATGTAAATGCAGATCTGTATTCCATTGTTGTTTTGGCGCTTGAGACGGCTATGCGTCAAGGTGAAATTTTGAACCTGAGATGGGAACATATCAACCTGAAGAACAGAATTGCACATTTACCAGAGACAAAGAATGGTAGTAAGCGTGATATACCGCTTTCCGTGAAGGCTAGAGACGTTTTAATCCGTCTAGGGGTACAAACTAAAGGGAAGGTGTTTAATTACACGTCACAGGGCATTAAATCGACTTGGCGGTTTATGTTAATCAAGCTTGGTATTGGAAACTTACATTTTCATGATATGAGGCACGAAGCTGTATCGCGCCTGTTCGAGCTTGGCACATTAGATATGATGGAGATATCGGCAATCAGTGGGCACAAATCATTGTCCATGCTTAAGCGCTATACACACTTAAAAGCTCAGAGATTAGTCAGTAAATTAGAGGGCAACAAAAATAAGGGCAAACAGGTTGTTATCGACTATTTAGTACCATATCCAGCAAAGATAAAAAAAGAGGAAGGTAATGTGTTGGTTCATCTACTGGATTTTGAAGAACTTGTAGTTACTGGCCAATGTTTCCAATCCACCATAAAAGCCGCGCAAGATACCTTGTTGCGACATATTGTAGGTTTGATAAGGGAATCGAAATATGTGCCACCACCAGATCAATATTTAGAAATAGTGGATGAAAAATACCTGGTCATGGTTGATCCAATGGCCAATTATTCTGCTTGATACTTTTTTTCTAAGAAAGTATCAAGAATTTCGAACAAAATTACTACCTTGTCAATCCGGTGTTTGGAAGAAGGCTAGTGGTAGTGCTAGTAATGGTTTTTTTAGTTCAGGGTATTCTATTAATGAACAATGTCCAATCGCATGGTTGCCGCATGCAACATGTACACAGGTTAATAGGATTACGGGTGGCTGTTCCTGTCCTGGCGGAACTTCTGCTGTCTTGGTAACTAAATATCAAGCATCTTCATGTAATAACGGAATAAATGTTGGAATAATTAATGGGTATGTATATACATGCCAATAACTAAAATGTAGTTGTCAATCCGGTAGCTGGAAGAAAGCCCAAGGTGGAAGCGGTGGATTGTCTGGTGTATTATCACCATTGAATGGTATGTCTAGAAGTTGTACTGCGACACCACCTTACCCATTTAACTCACCTGCCATTGCAGAAGCTTATGTAAGCACTTCAAATGTTCCTTATACAAGAATTAGACATTGGTCTGCTTCTCTGTATTGCGATTCAGGTTGGGTGCAAGGGTTTTATGCATATTGTGCAACTCCTTACAGCTCTGGATATGGGCAAGCATCATGGAGCCCTACCGGTAGTCCACCAGTATTATCAGGTTACACAATAGAAGCGAACGGGAGAACAGCTACTTGCTTCAGCGCTTTTCCTGCAACATAATCTCTTTGTCAATTCGGTGTTTGGGGAAACATCTATCAAAAAGGTTCTGTAATGAGTGAAAACGTTAGCGGAACCTGCCCATCAGGACAAACAAGAATACGAACAGGCCCAATAATTGGCTTTGGCCAAACCTACGGAATTTGTATAAAAAATTAGTTTTGTCAATCCGGTGTTTGGAAAAAGGCTAGTGGAAGTGCGAGCCTAAACTCATCTTTGGGGCCAATAACCAGTTTTTCCCCTTCAGCTTCTGGGAGTTGTCCTGCCGGGTATATCATGACCGGATTGGTTACAGGTTGGTATAGCGGCACAGGTCAAGGCACTTATGTGACCAGCGTAAAATGCCGTCAGATTCTCAATTGATCACCTTGTCAATCCGGTGTTTGGACAAGACTATCAGGTGGTTGGAAGGCTTTAAGCTTGAACGACACAAATCCTTTTAATCCGCAATGCCAGTATCAACTTGATGGGGCCCAAGCCAGCCTTGTCAGCGTCGGAAGTATTAGCGTGACATATGCAGGGGTGACATCAACTACAATTGCTGTGAATTCTGGTAACAAAACAATCGAGAACGTCGTCCAATACAACTACTCAAACTACACGGACTATGGCAATTTCCCCGTTACTAGTATTTCCTTCAGTTGTCCATAACTAGCTTGTCAATCCGGTAGCTGGAAGAAAGCAAGCGGAAGCGTTGCTGGAGGTGCTAAATTTAATGGAGGCACTCCAATTGGTAACATGTCTGTTAAAAATTGTTCGGGTTCATTAGGTAACGGTTGTCAAGCAATTGCGACTTGTCAAACTGGTGCCGTACTCGGTGGAATTTGCGCACCAAGCCCTAATGGGTATGGGAGTATTCTGGGTAATGGTTTTGTTTGTATAGCTGGAGGCACTGGTAGTTACGGGACTACTTCATATGCAACAGCAACTGCTTTTTGTTCATAGCTAGTTGTCAATCCAGTATTTGGTTAAAAGCCGGTGGACTAAAAGCTTATGGTGGTAGTTTTATGATCAGAGGTGGATGGTCTGCTGGATGCATCACAGCCAATAGCACAACAGGAAATTGTTCATGTCCGTCAGGATATATCGCAAAAGAATCAGCCCGGGGAGCCTATTGGCATATGTCTCAATGGGATTCATATTACCAGGGCTATTCCTGTGAAAGTTAACCTTGTCAATCCGGTAGCTGGAAGAAAGCAAGTGGGGTTTCTGATCAGCTTCCAGGTTCTTATTGTGGATCTTCTGACTCGGCACTAGGTGTTGCTTTCCTTTGTAATGGTTTTAATCCTAGAGTTTCCTGCCCAACAGGATATACATCTCTGGCAGCGTTCGGTGCCGATGCTCACTATTTATTTACATGTGTTAAAAATTAAAATTAGCTATTAATTTAATCATATTATTCGCACGTATAAGTGATAGAGCCTGTTGGGTACGACCATGTACCACAAGAAACACCACTTGTATTACTCGCTACTCCGGTTGCACTACTCCCGGCAGGACAGCTACACGAACCAGTGACTGTATTTACCCGTGTGCAAAAAAGTGGATAAGGTCCAGACAAACAAGAGCCGGATAAGGCGATCTTATATCCGCCATTCCCAATGGAAAAGAAGCCCCCGGAGCCACCACCCTGCGCTTTCTTCCAGCTACCGGATTGACAAAGAGATAATTAATAGCAAATATAATTGAAAGTATCGTGGTTAGCCCAAGCGCCCCACAACCCTACTAATCTTGATGATGTTCCACTAGGACAAGAACATGTCCCAGTGTAATTATTAGTTATAAAGCAACCTACAGATAGATTCGTGGAGTACTGCCCTCCAAAAGTATTTAGCCTTTTCCAAATACCGGATTGACAAGGTAGTTAATTCTTGCCACACCAATACATTCGGCCATCACATAACCAAGAATAATAAGGATTAGGTTGTATACACATCATATTTAAAGAGTATCCACCTGGGCAGCCTATTGGCGAGTTACTTATATAAGCCACACTGCCTGGAGTAGATGAGCCAGCAGCCCCCGCTGCGCCAGTTGCACCTGTGTCACCCTTGTCGCCTTTTAATCCAGCCTTCCAAACACCGGATTGACAAGAAAGTATCAAACCATTGGCATCCCTTGCTATACGGCCATTTGGCGAGCATGCTGTACCCTCAGTTGCAGTAGAAGTGACCTCTAAATTGCCTGCAAGCTTGTTAATTGTTGCAGTACCAGGAACAGTTACAGTATCCGTAGCAGCATCACCTAAAGAAGTATTTCCATTGACAGTTAAATTGCCTGCAAGCGTACTATTGCCAGTAACACTTAAGGTCGCAGCTGTAGCTGTACCAGCAATTACAAGGTTGCCAGAATCATCAACGGCCAACGGTTGCCAAGTTCCTGCGCCATTGCAGGTATAAGGACGTGCGCCTGTGCCTACTGTGGGTGTTTGTACCACTCGTGTTTGCCATGCCGATGCAGCATTACATGCAGGAAGAGCAGCAAAAGTAGCTACAGGATCTGTCCAAAATGCACTACCTTGGGTTTTCCAGTTAGTACCATCACACATAAGCACTTTGCCTGTTGCATCGCGGCCAAGAGCGCCGATTGTCGTACAAGCGCCGTTTACAGCCTGAACAGTGCCAGCACCCATGATAATAGGAGTATTCATTGTGTTAAGTGCAGGATTGCTTGGCACTGCGTCTCGATACAAAGTAGCTGATAACGAACTTCCATCGGCAAACCATAGAGCCATCATAGGATGTCCGGCTGCCAATGTTGGTGTGCCAGCTGTACCGTCACATTTTTGTGTAAGATTGTTTGCATTTGCAAAATTACCTACTGCCAGACTATAACCACCCATAGCACCACGAACGGTAGTGGTTGCCGTTGAATAAATTGCGCCGCCTCCGTCGATAGTGGCCGCGATCTGTCCTAATGTAATATCGTCAATCGTATCGCCGCCTTCGGTAATGGCCAGCGCAGATAAATTATTGGCTGAGGGCTCCAGCACTAATACACAGGTATCTTGATTGCGCGCATTCTTTACCGCAAAGCCAGCTGTCAGATATCCACCGGCAATCAAATCACTGACTCGAATTAACGCCGGAGCTGTAGTAGTTGCCGTAGCCGTGATTGCCGCGTAATTATCTTTAATATATTCATTAGCAGCATCGCCCACTCTTTTAAGATGCAGGGCTGTAATGGATGCACGACTGTCTTCCGAGCTACGCTCGATTAATGCGTTAACGCCCATTGACATAGCCGCCAGCACAGTGAGTGCAACAATCAGTTCGACTAAAGTAACACCTCGTTGTCTTTTAGATAAATTCATACAGATATACCTTGATTATGTTTATTTAATGTTACTGATTTTTTCATATACTGAAGCATTGCCTGACACCCTCTTTGCAGCATCAGCCTTGTTGATAACGCCACTATTGATTAACCTAATAATCGAATCAGCCAAGCAGATGGACATATCTTTTGGATCATGTCTTTCCATCGAACTTTGAACTTTTGCTGAGTCTCCAAGAATCTTGGAATATTGACGATCCTGATTGGCCAGAAAATCTACGGCCAGCGCATATCCGTCTCCTGAACTTTTAGGAATCAACGTCTGGTGAACGATTGCAATCAAATTATCTGCCAATGACTGCAATTTTGATTCGCGTTCATCGGCCCCAAAATACCCTAATAGTTTGCCAACCGTTCCAGCCGCCGAACCGGAGTGCAACGTCCCGATCACCAGATGACCGGACTCGCTGGCGATGATCGCCTGTTCTGCCGTTGCCTTGTCGCAGATCTCACCGATTACAATGACATCCGGACTCTGGCGCAACGAATCCTTGACCGCATCATAAAAAGACTGGCAATCCAAACCTACTTCGCGCTGCGAGAAGATTGACTGATTGGGTTTAAACTGGAATTCAATCGGATCTTCAATCGTGATGATGTTGGCATTGCGGGAATTGTTGATTTCCTCAGCCATGGAAGCCATACTTGTAGTTTTCCCCGCTCCGGTCGGGCCGGCAATCAGGATAAGACCATTCGTATTTTCCAACAAAACACGTAGCGCCCCCGGTAAGCCAGTTTCCTGAAGCGTTGGCACGGTTAATGGGATCTTTCGAATAGATGCCATCAGCTTTTTAGTGCTATAAGCCATATAAGCATTGATTCGCAATCGGCATGAACCTAATTCCAACGGGCGGTTGACAGACCCCTTAATCAATCCTGCTTCAAAATCAGCATCTACCGACTCCAGAAAGTTACGCATATTCTCCAAAGTAGGATGAACCGCAATGCCAGCATCAATCCACCCTTTTGATGTCTTTATCATCACCGGGCCATCTGTCGCAAGCCGGATCTCTGAAAAATTCTTGCCGGAATCGAGCAACTCCTGCAATAAGTTAAACACCACATGGTTTTCGGTTTCAAGGATTTCCTGTTCGTTCATATCATTTCCGATAATATTGTTACAAGCCAACAATGACAATCGCACCATTTGCAATTGCAGCCGGCAAAGTAATACCTGTATCAACTCCGTTTGATGATTGCAAATGGCCCGCTGCGTTTTTGGTACCAACCATCAACGACTGATTGGATTTGTTAAAAAGCGTATTTTTTGTAGTGGGTGCCGTCGCAGCTGTTGAATACACAAATAAAACCCCGCCGCTTATTACATTAGTCCAATTGGCGTCCCTGATGTAACCAGGCAACCAGTATGCTGCTAAAGAGGCATCACTGATTGTCCCCGTCGCAGCCGGATTGGCAACAATATATTTCTGGATAGCCCTTCTGTAGGCAACAAAATTCGTAGCCGTAACCTCGGCGCGAGCTTGATTGAAACGCTCTTCCTGCTTGGGCGTTTCTATAGCCAGATATGCTGAGTACAAAGCTCCAAAAAGAACCGCTAACCAGAGTGGATACATGGATTACCCCAAATCACCACGTCCAGCGGCCATCATCCGGTTAACCTGCAAATTGATCTCACTGTTAACCATTTCAAACTTACGCTGACGAATGTTGTTGCGGATGCCAACATTTCCGTCGCCATCCCCTAACCATAATGCTTCGATTTTAGGAATCTTCTGTTTATCGCCTTCAAGTTTTTGGTGCATAACGCATAAAAGACCACCGGCCAAAAGGCTGGCAGTATCCTCTGAAGATCCGGCTGCACCATTGGCCAATGAGTACATTCTCTCGATTGCCATAGCCACCGAATCAGCATGGGCAGTACATACCACCAACCGTCCATTTAAAGACGCCCTTAGCGCTTCTGATGCTGTTTCCGAGTCACGTACCTCACCTAAGAAAATAATGCTTGGTGCCCAGCGTGCGGCTTTACGACACGCATCGGCAAACTGACCGCGTTCACCCCAAGTCTGATAGCAGACGCCCTCTCCGTGCTGTCCTTCCAACGGCATTTCTGGCGGATCTTCGACCGTAATGGCTACACCACCGAACTTCTCTAGCCTGGACTTAATAATTGATGACGCAGTTGTAGTCTTGCCTTGTCCAAAAGCGCCGGCAATGACGATCAGACCGGACAAATTTGGTTTCAAAAAATTATTAACATAATGAGGATGAAATCTAAGATCTTTCAGCGCCGGAACTTGCGCCGGAAATCTGCGCAGCACATACACCGTATCTGTAAGGCTTTTCAAAACGGAAACTCGATAGCCGGTGTTGTTGTGACGGATAGCGAACTCTTCCTTCTTGAACTCTTTGGTAAACTCATCACATTTTTTTCTTAATTCATCAAGCTCTTCCTTGCAATCATCAGGAGCTTTAATCGGATCGTTAGTACCTGGAACACCAGCAAGCCAAGCATTATTCACGCCGAGATAAATGTCTTTCAAATCCATTTCTATTAGCATCTGTATTGCCTTTATTTTTTATGGTTTTAACAATCATAAATAACCTGCACCAAGTCATTTATGATTGGGGCCAAGACCCCAACCATTACTGATTAGCAATTAATTGCCTGTAAATACCAAGGTTGTACCAGTAGCGCAATCTGTTGCCGCGTTAGCTGGTGTAATTGGAAATGCAGTACGCGCTGTTGCGGTACCGGCTTTAACACTTACCCAGTCGCGAGCGCCTGCCAGCAGCGGCACACATACGTCAGCACTGATGTTAGTCAAGGTGACAGTAAATTGCGTATTAGTTGAACCTACCGCCACATTCACAGTACCGTTCATTGCATGTGTCAATGTATCCGGTGTGGTCGAAGCATCCACCATGATTGTGGATGGGATACGTTTAGCTGTATTTAACAGATCATTCAAGTTCGCACTCGCTGTACCGAAATTGCCTTGACCCAAAAATAAAGACTTAGTGGAAGCTCGCAATGACGTTAAATCCTGTGCCATTTGCGTGGATTGTTGAGATGATTGTGCGGTGCCGAACAGTGCTAACGCACCGGCAACGATCAACGCAATAATCACCAGGCCAACAATCAGCTCAACCAGTGTTACACCAGCCTGTTTAATACCAAAATTCATTTGCTTCATCATTTAATGCTCCTTGTGTTGTAAAACGAAAAAAACTACCCACTTACTGAACTACAAACTACTTGTACATCGTCTGCATAATCTGAGCCATCTGCAGTTCCATCCCGATAAGGCCGGCAACCATAAAAATCACAAAACCACCTCCGATAACGAGGCTGACAGCAAAAATAACCTTCATCATGGACTGGATGGTTTCAACCGATTCGGTAATCCATTCCCTTCCGATAATAGCCAGCGCCTCATCGAATCCACTTAAATTGGAATACACACCTAAATCGTCAATGATTTCCAAATCAGGAAAGCCATAACCAGATTTGGAAAGTGCATCCCCTGTACTGAAACCAGAGCGCATTCCACGCAGACAAGCATTCACACGGGCATAAAGCCAAGGTGAAGCACCTTCGGAAAGCTGCTCCAGTGCGCTTTCTATGCGCAACCCAGCAGCCACAAGTGCGGCAAAGCTAATCATCCACGTTGAACCTTGCAGCACTCTGTAAATGTTGTACGGCGGGTACTGATCCAATTTAATCCGGAACCCTTCACTCCATCGTGGCAATGAAACAAAGAAGGCAATAATCAAGAACACCACCAACAAAAGAATCAGCAATATCCAATCTCTCGTAAAATCAGCCAGATCAATAAGTGCACTGGCAATGCCATGCCATTTTTCTGCAGGAATCACCCGTGTAAATGAAGGAATGATCTTGAAAGAAAACATAAGCAATGCGCCAATACCCATCATGATGATAAATACCGGGTAAACCAGACCTCCCCTTACCGCGCTTCGAATCTTTTTCTTTGCATCCATCACCTCGGAAGCCGATATCAGAGCCTCATCAATCTTACCCGCCTGCTCTCCGGCAGCGATCAGCATTAATTCGTCGCTTTCAACCCAGCCATTAATGGCCTGAGAAATACGGCGGCCATTATTAAGTTTTTTCAACCAGTCACCTATTGCAATGGTTGTTGGGTGTTTAGCATGTCCGCCATTCACGCGACGAGAGTGAATTGATTCCAACGCATCAATGACAGGCACACCGTTATTAATCAGTTTTGAAAGCTTTTTCCATAGACGGCGACGACCTGCAGAATCTAATTTGAAAAGAAATTTGTTTAGCTTTAATTCAATATCGTTCATGATTAATGAGCCACCTTTAATTCATGCTGAGAAACGCGATGATCTCGCTCAATGTAATCTGAGGACAACAAACCAACCACGCTTTCAGCTTGGAATGGATCAACGATTCCCTGATTGATCTTGATAATGGCATGCCCAAGCATTGAGATAACATTCTGGTCTTGTCGAATGTAATTAATCGCACCGATACGATCTCCATCCTTGATGAATTTCATTAGCGTGTTATCTGTAACAATAGTCTCCGCAACAACAGTCCTACCAATAATTCCGCTATTGCGGCAATGCGGGCAACCAGACCCCTGAATAAAGACTTTTGATATATCCAAAGCACGCTCGAATCGCTCTACGTCTCTTGGTTCAAACGTATCGATATATTTAGATAAAGGTTTTTTGCATTGAGGACAAAGCTGCTTAACAAGGCGCTGACAAATTAAACCTGCAACAAGTGAAGGATCTGTAAGCAATTCAGCATCTACACCAAGATCCATTAATCGGTTAATGATTGCCAAGCCGCTATTGGCGTGTACCGTCGTCCAGACCTGGTGGCCTGTCATTGCCGCTTGTATTACCAATCGGGCTGTTGGATGGTCGCGCACCTCCGACAACATAATGATGTCAGGGTCCATGCGCATCGTGGCTTTAATCGCGCTCTGATACTCTTCAGAGCGTTCCTCTTCGGTATTGGCGTTAGTTACGGGCATTTGGCATGCCCCGACTACGGGGTACTCTGGAGGATCCTCGACGGTGATGATGTGTTTACGTCCACCAGTCTCCTCAATGATAGATCCTAAAACCCGCTGCAAAGTAGTGGATTTACCAGAACCAGTGGGGCCGCCAATGGTAATTACGCCCGTAGGCCGTTTTTTCATGTACTCAACGGCATCGATTTGAGATTGATGGAACCCTAATGAAGACAAGCTCAGATCAGCACTGGCATCGTTGTACAAAAGACGCAACACCATGAGGAAACCATCAGCCAGCGGCCCTGTTGCGATACGAATACCGTCTAATGTTTCCGCAAGTTTTGAGGTTTCGGAGATACGCGCACCTTGACGGCTTCTCGGCTCAAAAGTTGAATCCGAAACATCGGCCATTGCCTGATAAATAGCTGTGGCCAGTTGCTCACCGTAATCAAAAGCGTGTTCAAACTTGAATTCAAGATCATTGTGTATGCGAAACAATATCTGTGTGTTCTCGCGCTTAGTCACACGAATATGAATATCTGAGGCACGCTCCTCTACCGCCTTTTGAAAGAGCACCTTGGCTGCTTTCTGCATGTCGGAGTGATCGCCTTCCTTTTTCTCCGCTTCAGCCTGATTGTAATAACTGGCAATCACGCTCAGATCCGCATGCTGAATATTAAAAGCTATATTTTTATGCTTCAGTTTGCTGATGAAGCTGCGAACCTGAGCATCCAGCGTGTAAGTTTTTGCTATAAGAAGACGGCCATCATCAAGGAAAGCAAGCCGTTGCCGAGCAATGTCAGAAATTTGACCATATTCAGCTCCTTTTGCAGTTAATACCCTCATGTGGCGTCCTATCTAGCGTGGTAATTGAGGAATTGCATTTGGTTGAACCGGGTTGCTGGTATAGGAACCAAAACCAAGGTAAATGACTTCTTTGCCTTTTTGCACGGTAACTGAGTCCATTTTGATATCTTTGACCTTCCATACACCCACCATGTCACCGACCTTAACGGACTGTGTATTGCCGCCCTGAACATTTAGGGCAGCCTTAAGCTTGCCATCGACACCATCGATGTAGGCAACACTAGGCACAAACACATCATTCACTGCCGAAGTATCCGGATGTAATGTTTTCTTGAGTTCGGCTTCTTTAGTTGCAATTTTCAATTTCATTTCCAGCTCATTGAAGCGTGCATTCAAGACAGCAAAGCGCTCATTAACGTCTGCAATCTCTTTTGCAGAGGTACTCACCGTTGCAGTGGGTTTTGTTTTAACCTCGACAACGGACTCTTGAGGCGCCAGCGCCACTGGCTTGGTTGCTGACGCTTCCGGCATCGTAACTGCCGGCTCAGAAAAACCGATTGCCGGCCAGAGCAAAGCTGATATCACGGCTAATTTGATTTTGTTATGGTTTAACATATTGAATACCTTCCATCGTCCATGTAAATTTGCCGCTTTGCCATGCAGCACTCATTGAATTCATCCTGAAACCGTCACCATCCAAGCCAGCCAGAACAGACTGAGGCAAAACGATGTTGTCCGCTTTCCATGTAATCTCATTCCAATCCTTGATGGGGGCGGCATTGACACCTTCCTGCCCAGGCAATACGGGAGCGGCTGGGGCAGCTGGCGTAGCCAGGAATTTAAAGCCATAACGCTGAGCAGCTGTGTACATCTGAACCAGACGCTCATTAGAATCCAGCACAGCTTCATCGTAGCCAGTCTGCATTTCGCCAAGAGGAACATTGATTGAGGCCACTGAACCATCCAGCGAAATCGTTGCATTTGGATAAACTTCTCTTAGGTGTTGAATCCACCCCTGCTCGCCCTTTGGTTTCCATGTGACCGTTAACGCATCGCCACTACAATTAGCAGTCACCAGCTCCCAGTTACCGGGGAAGAGGTTCACACTGTAAATAGCCTGCATACATGCGTTCATCATGCCGGCAGCTGCAGGTTTTGTTTTCCACGGATGTTCTGGCGGAACAATATGCCCCTGAGCGTCAATTTGGGCTTGTGCGGCAAGCGCGGCAGCTTCCATTTCTTTTTTCAGTTTTATTTCCTGATATTTTTTATATCCGAACAAACTGGCGCCTACAGCCAGTGCAAGCAGGACAATCAACCCTTTCTGACGAATAGCACCTTGTCCAGAATTGACATTAGCTAATTTCCACCACTTATGAGGCTGAACCTTCCCTTTTTTATCTTTAGGCAACATCGATTCAAGAGTGCGTTCGGTTGTTTTATTAATGCCCCATATAGACGGTGCAAAAATATAAGCCCAATCGCCTGAGCTTACGTCTTCCAGCAATCTGGACTTGGCAGCTGACTCTGACGCAAAAACCTCATCGCCATCGGGCAGGATTAAGCCATCGCGTTGTGCAACATATATCCACTCACCACTTGGCACCTCTGTAACAAAAATGAAGTTATCAGAACCATTCTCCATTTCTACCGTTTTAGAAACTAACGCGGCGACTGAAGACAACCCAGCTTTGATATCCCCGTAAGTATTTGCAAATCCGACACAAGGCACATGCGTATTTCGTAATACAAACAACTCGAAATTCAAGTCTTTTGCATGAAACTTGATTTCTTTCTGTTTGCTGCCATTAGTGGATTCAGATAATGGCTGCCAGAACAATCCGGCAACGAAATTGATGCCTTCCGCGCTAAAAGCAAAAGCCTTATTGTTCTCAGCCATTATCGAGTCCCATTAAGTACTGGTTGTATCAGGACAACAAGAACACTTTTGCTTTTAGCGGTCTTAACGCCGCCGCCTACTGCAACGTTCTCGGAGTCACCAACCCCTTGCGTATTGCCAGACAGGTTAAATTGCTCGAAACCTGTCACCACTAGCGTTTCACCGCTATTCAGGATCACTCGTTGAAGGAAGTTTCTCGTGTCGATTTCTGGCGTCTGGATGGTCGAGCCACCTGATGTCACGCTGTCTATTTTGATGAGCGATGAGATATCGCCTGAATACTGGAGCATCAACTTGTTGTCATCCAAAATATGTGGGATGGTATTCATGCTGAAGCCAGTGGAAATTACGCCAGGCTGAAGTGTTGTCGTATTCCCAGAGCCAGCCACACCTAAAGTTGTTTGGCTGGAAGCCAGATATGAGGTCTGGCGGCCAACCTGAATTGGCGCAGGTTGGTTATTCAACGTTACCATTGAGGCAGAAGTAACCTGTGAAACCTTACCCTGTTTTGACAGGGCATCTACCATAGCCGTAGTGCCATCCCACATACTGCCAGACAACACTTTAAGCGTCAGGTTGGTTGCACCCACAGAGGGTGCTATTGCATTTGACAGCGTAAAACCCAGACTGCGGTTCACATTGTTATAAACAGCATTCCAGTTAATGCCGTATTCATCAGAATCAGTCAGATCAACAGATAAGACTTTCACATTGATGACAACTTGGCGTGATAACGCCAGATTTTGTTCGTCAATGAATTTTGATACCCGATCCAGAACTAACGGCGTATCGCTTATGGTAATTGTTCCGGTAGCTGGTGTAACAGTAAGTTTGCCATCAGATGTCAGCATCGTTTTAATACTATCTTCTATGCCTGTCCATACTGATAATCCGGTGAATTCAGTACCAGCCTCTTGCTCGGCACTTCCGCTGGAAGATGATCCACTGCTGCTACCGCTGCCTGATCCGCCGGATGACTGAGTGCCAATCTTCGACTTAAGGCTGGTATTACCTGGCAAAGCGGCCAAACGGAATGTCTTGGTTTTAGTCTTGAAAAAACGAACAGTATCGCCTTCCAGCTCCCAAGAAGCATTGAAGCGTGCAGAAATAAGGTCAAGGAACCCAGATAGGTTGCCGCTATAAGCAACCGCCGCCTGCAAAGCGTTATTGCTGTTATTAACCGGCAATCCATTTACTGATTGATTGACACCGGATGGAGGAGGCGGAACATTCGCGTTCGCATTGAAGGCGCCAACAGCTCCGAGCTGCCCCGCCGCTGACATCGGCACAACCGATGTAGTAGGTACACCAGTTAGCGAGGTAATGTAAGATGCAGCTTCAGTTAGATTCAAGAATTTGCGATTTACCGCAATGCTGCGGTTCAACATAGCACTTTCTTTTACGGTGCGTGAGGTTGCTTTTTCCACTCGTTGCACTGGCAGCCACGCCTTATCCACACGCTTAATGTACGATTGTTTCTCTACGACTGCAGGCGTTAACGGCTCGGCTTTACGCAACTTCTCCGTGGCCACGGCAGCTTCTTTTTCAACTGCAGCAACCTTTTCTTTAATTGGCCCCATCTTGGCCGTCGTACAACCACCAAGAAAAGTAGCTGCAACTGCTAATGCAATAATTCTTTTGTCCATATTATTTAGCCTCTGTCACACGAATAACGTTGTTCTGATAGATGGTCACATCGAGTGCTATACCGTTAATTCGCAACGCACCCATCACAGCATCAATCGTCTCGTTAAAACCTTTATCAAGGGAAAGAGGCGCTGTGGCGCGGTATTCACCGGCCTCCCACACCATTGAATAGCCATAGACCTTTGCCCATGTGGAGAGGGTCGCTGAAAGCAGATCATCGGTTTTAATATTCAGAGTCGTGTCAACTTTTGGAGTGAAGGTCAACACGCAGCGGTCCTTTTTATAAGTGACACCAAGCTGACCACCCAACGCCTCAAGCACTTTATCCAGAGGCCCGGAAACGTTGTCAGCAGAAACCACCTTGTCTGATCGTCCATTAAAGACAATCTGGAAAGGCATGCTATCCGTTACTTTGGTAATTGCCTCTTTAGCAGGCGTTCGGGAAAAGCTGATCCCATTTACGTCGTAATCGGAAAGCTCACCGCACGCCATTGAAACCGCCGGTGAAAGCAACGCCAATGCAATCAAACTTCTTTTCATTGAAACCCCTTCTATCAAACTAGAATTAATAACCAACATTAGAAAAACCCGAATCTGTCCCGCGTTCTTTCAGAATATTGCCGTACATGGAAATCACTTTCTTGGTATAAACCTTGCGCTTGTCATTAGAAGCCGCGTTATACGCCCCGACGCCCTTCCAGTTATATCCATGTCTTTTAATTGAGTCTGATAGCAGCCAGGCCCCTACATGAAGGTTTAAGCAGGCGTTATTAAGCAAATCTTTTTCAGAAATTCCATATTTACTCAAGCGCTTCAGGTGCGACGAGTTAATTTGCATCAATCCGATGTCATAACTGCCGTCCTTATTAGACTTCGATACAATTTGCGAGCGGTTTCCCGTCTCGACTCTCGCCACTGCATACAGCAGATCTATCGGCACGTTATAGCGCTCGGACGCATCAACCCAGCATTGCCACCCATCACGCTCATCCGCAAAGGCGCTAGATGCGAATACAGACAAAAGCAATAGCGAGAGTGCTATTTTTCTCATGCAGCTAAAACCACTTCGATAATATTGAAATAGCCGCCATCCTGATCACCGCATTCACCAATCGGTAATGGCGAAGCATCCTCACTCATTGCGACCAAGACTTCACACGTACCATCGGCCATGGCATGTACCTGATGTAATCTATCTACTCCACGAGCTGAAATAAATTCATAAAAGGCATCCAGCTCACCAGAAATGGTGACGCGCTTTTTGATTTTCGTAACTGGCAATTCGATTTTGCGCATGGTGACTTCATAACCATTACCCTCGACAATGAATGAGAGGATGGAAATATAAAGATGAGTCAATATTTCACCAGCTCGCCAGGAAATTATTGAAGCTGCCAGCGGATCACGTAACGACTTCATCATGTGCTCGTATGAAGCGAAGTCTTCCCTGAACGTCCAGTCGTAAACGATGCTATTGCCGGTTGTTGCCTCACGAGAACAAGGATTCCCGTCAAAACAACAGCTGATTCTCTGGCCTACTTCAGCATTGGGAATAAGCGCAACAGGCACCTTCGCACCAATGCGGATCTCGCCAAACGTCATCCAGATCACAAAATGAACAACATGCCCGGCCACATCAACATCGAACACAAGACATCCATTAGGCAAGATATGCATATCTGAACGTGACGGATAACCAAAATCCTGCGCCCGATCCCACATATCAGTCAGCTTTTGAACTTCATTCTGAAATGGAGAAGCGAGCGTATAAGCAACTTGATCCAACACTGCATTTCGCCATGAGACAAGTGACGATGTTGGATCGCTAAGCTTGATTCCTGCAATATCATTCATGAGGTCATACCAATCCTAATAAAAATCGCATAAATATCTAGTGGGATATACATTGAATTAAGTGCGATCAGCGCGTTGTCTCGCATGTACAGACCAGCAATAGTCCATAAGCAATGCCCAAATAAAAACGCCACAAACGGCCACCAAGCGGTACCCAATGCAGGAAATGCGGAAATCACAATGGAGCCGAATAAAAACAAAGCAGTACCAAACCACTTCATCGGTTCTCTCGTTCTTCTCGTTACCCACTCATCGTACATACATCACTGTTTTCATATATTAACAATTAAAAATAATAATACACATATTTATAAATAATGCAAACACAAATAATAATGTAAATATTGGTTTCGTCCGGAGTTATGGCGAAAAAAAACCACACATAATGTGTGGTGTGTATGCTTTTAATGCATCAGATGATTTCATCTACTTTTTTCCGTTAGTGCAGCCACAATAAGCCCAGATGTTTCTGGAGTTGTTAATTCAATACCAATGATTCTCATTTTTCGTCCTTTAATCTTTTCCGTATTATTCACAAACATGACGTTTATGTTTATCGCGTATAGGAATTACGCTCATTTTATTACTTTGTCCGTTGTAGCTAACGCTATACAAGCACCCTGACGTATCTTTTAGTATTTGACCAGCAACGACTAATATTGCTTCTCGTTTGTAAACATCAAATACTTCTGGATGTGGCATTGTTTTTGGCTCAGAATCTTCTCTCAGCTCTCCCAATTCTTGTGGAGTAGCGAGTGCAAATTTATTACTTTTGCAGATAAGTACAATACCGCCAGTTGAAATAATAGCTTTTTTCGATGCACCGGAGGTATTCCAGCACGGATCACCCACGTTAGGAAGCGGCATGTCTTTGGCGTTTGCGAACGATGCAGTTGCCATAAGTAATAATGAGAAAATTGGTAGTAGTTTCATTGTCTTTTCCGATCAAGTTGTGGTCCATAGACCAAGTAGCTTTTCTGCTGTTTCGATACATTGCTCAACGTCAGATAACCCCTCTCGTCCACCGCCATGTTTCAGAACAATTTGTTTTGCTTGTTCCATTAAAAGTTGAGCAGCAGGATCAATTTCAGCACCAGGTGAATGGGGAACACCCCACTTAATCGCATTCCCCAAAACATCCAACTCAGCACCTTTATCAGTCCCTGTAAAGTTCGGATGGTGATTTCCCATGTCTTGAATCAGGTCGGAAATTCGGTGCCATAGACGATATTGGATAGTTAGGGTTGCCATATTCTTTTCCGATTAATACTGATGTTTGTTAAGCAACGATTCAGCTTTCAGAACATCCTCGCTAGAGTTTTGTCCTGAGCCGATTCTATCCTCAAGGTTTCTTGCTAAAGCCCAATCATTACCCTTGTCATTCTTTGCTTCCAAACTATTATGCAAGAGAATCAATCGGCTAATTACACTCTGGTTCTTTTTAGTTTCCATCTGTTTTCTTAAATTGTCAGCATCTTCATTTGTAATGCCGTATTGATTACGGCCACTCTTGCCTTGAAGCATTCTGCTACCTGCACCCATAATGATTATCCTTTTCCATCCGTTAATGTACTAATTGATAAAAAGTACGCAAAATTGTTGGCCATTCTTCTACAGACAATATTTGAATAAGCTGCGGAACGTAATGCGTATCAATGTAAGCGAGTAGACCAATACTAAGAACGATCAACACCAATGGGATGTAGATGCCTTCCAATATCACAGCAAATATTTTTAGATCACCCATAATTATTTTCCGTCTTTAGGCTTTTATCGGGTCAACCCACACCGTAGGTGCTGGGCTTGCGATTCTGAGATTTCAGGCAGTCCATTAAATAACCCAATGCGCAGCACACGGCACAGATCCTGGGCATAGTCTTCGACCGGTAGGCCATTAAGCTCAGAAAGCCATTCGGGTGCAGTTGTATTAGCTGACGGAGATTCCGCTGCCTGCTTAAGAAACGCAGCTAGTTCCCACATCGCATTTTCGTTCATTTGGGTTTCCATTACTTAGGTGTTAGAGAGGTTTTAAGGCTCATAAATATAAAATAAAGACCTACAGGTATCGTGAAAACTGGAAGCATTAAAACTATGCCGAGAAACGCGTAAACAATCACACGTAACATTGAATCCTTATCTCCACCATTAATTTTTGTAACTAGCAATAGCAATAAAGTTGTGATAGAGAAGATAATAACTATTGCTAAAATATGATGCTCTGGCGAATATGAGCTAATCCCAACATCTGTAAATATTTTATCGAATTTTTCTGAAAAATCTGGTGTCATCATTATTCAAGTATCTCTTTTCCGATTATTACAAACGAAAACGCTCAGGGTAATCTAATTCAAAGCAAGTTTAACCTGCTTAAGGTAAAAGTTATCCACCATGGTCTTGGGCGAATATTCCCCCAGCGCACCTTCAACACTATCGCTGAACGCGGCGCTTGCGACATTAACGTACTTACCGCTCGACTGCGCCCTCGCAAATGCATTTCTCACCAACGGAGCCCTCTCCGCCAATCTCAAGCTGCTGCCCAGTGCACCAACACCAGGCACACAAGATGCAAGTCCAAGCACTCGCTCGGAAGGTGACAATGGCTCACCCGTAAACACATTATGCCCACTTGAAAGCTCATAAACAGAAAGCGCCACACCTATCACCGGCGTAGATTTAATCAAGTCCTGCACCAGCTTGGATTTGAAGTCATTACCTTTTAGAAGCGCAGCCAATCGAGCGCTTGCTGCCGAGGCAGATGTTCCAGCTATCGTTTTATCTTTGAGAAAAGCGGCCACGTCCTGCAGCGACCTACCCATCACACCACCTTCATAATGGTTACGATCTTTACTCATCAACACAGCATCGCAATAAGAGGTACCGAAATCATTAAGCGCATCAACCTTGGCATCATTCCATGAATTCTTGATAACAGCGCCTTTAGCTTGAGCGTTTGCATAATTCTTGCCGCCGTAGGTATAACTATCCTTCAGATAGCTATTAAGAACCTTAGATCCGTTCGGATATGCCTCATCCATCATCTTGAAATGTTCGGCATTCAGGTTCTTGATGTATGACTCATCTGCGGCACCAAGGCGGATCGCCAGCAAGGATTCTTTCAGGATACGGCTGGTCTTCGACTCATTGAAACCGATGCTGTCCTCACTGTCAGGACTCAAGGCACGCGCTTTCACCATCGCCTTATACAAAGGAAGAATGTCTGCATCGACCTCTTTCTCGCGCTCAGTCAACCTGCCAACAATCTCACGCTCACGGTTGGACGGGTTAAGTGCCAGCCACTCCTTGTCAGCCTCTATCAACAAAGGTGTAATCGCTTTACCAAGCTCAATCGTCTGTGTCGTATTCAGGCTTTTTAAGTTAGCGTATTTGGCGCTGACAGATTCCCAGCCATTGATGGCAGATGCTTGTTTTGGAGTGGTACCCAATCGACCAAGCCTGTCCTCCAGATAGAACGACTCTTTAGGGGCCGTAGCTACATGCTCACCCCATTTTGGTTTCGCGGTCGTTGTCTTTTGCTGCGACCCAGAAGGCTTAACCATCCCTGGCGGGATACATCCCACCAGAAGGCTCGCAATAAGGGCAATCGAGGTTATTTTTCTTATGTTTTTCATCATGTGAATTATTCTTGTTTGTTAATTTAAAGTTGAATTTACGCTTAATAAAACACTTTGTCAACACTTGCAACAGCCAATAAAAAACCCGCACGAGGCGGGCTGTTTATTTAGTGAACCTACTGCTGCACAATGTCTATATCAACACCGGACCAATCAGACGCATTCTTGTGTGCCGTTAACTTATTCACTGAAAGCACGTTATCACTTACACCAGCGCTCACAAGATTTTTCATCGCGCCGACAGCTCGTGCATTGGCTCGCGCAATCCGGTTAGGTTCATTCATACTGCCAGCATGTCCGGTTAATATCAAACTAAACCCGTCAGCAATATAAATCTTAACATCATTAAGAATATTAGCTGCGACATTGACCTTGCTTGAAGATTTATCTGCCTTAACCTTGATGGTCTTAACCGACTTAACGTCCACGGGTTTTATCTGTGCTACGTTTTCGGCCTTTTCAACAACAAAGACACCGGCCATTGCATTCATCATTTTTACCTGCTGATCCTCTTGCAAATGGCGGTTGAACTGAATCTGATAGTTATCATTAAGGGCCGTCGGATTATCCTCCTGCAGATAAGCTGCACGCTCATCCAAAGAAGCAACCATATTCATAGCTGAATTAGCTTTTACCGGTGCTGCTGATTGCGGAGACGCCTCAACACTAACCGGACTGGATGGGGTTACAGCGGCAGGTTTTACCTCTTTGCGTACAGGCGCAACGATTTTTACCTGCTTTCCAATAGTGGCACCTCTTGGCGAGACAACGACATTCTTTGCCGGAGCCTTAGTCGTGGATGCAGGAGCAGGACTGTCAACAATCTGCTCTATTGGCTCAACCGTGAATGCCAAATTCTGCGGCGCACGTTCGCGTTGATAATTATCATTCTTTCTAATAACGCCACCTGTAACCTGACGGGCCTTAAGGACCTGTTGCAGTGTGGGTGAATTCTTTGTTTGCGCCAACCGATTTGGGCGGTTCTGTGTCTGCTCGGAAAACTCTTCCGGAATAGCAGCCACTCCGTTGATAGCCATTGGAGCGCTTACTGGATAGACCGCGCTTGCGCTGGATGTAGAGTACATTCCGTTGTAGGTCACTAGCACGTTGCTGTTGCTCTTAGCATCAAATAAATTAATCTCTGGATATACACCATCAATCACCAACAAAAACCCGTCCAAGCGATAGCCAATAGGTTTATTGTTAGCGAAAATCAACGGAGGATGACTTGTATCACCAAACTGGAACCAAGTCTTCGTACCATCTGTAAAAATCTGGATAGGCTGTCTTCCCACACCGGACACATTAAAGTTGAAGTCATATTTGGCCTGCACCTCAATACCATTACTCAAATCCTGACTTGAGAATACAACAGCACTCGGTACAAGCAACGACATGGAAACTAACGATGCAATCAATTTTCTTTTCATTTACTGTCCTTTACAACAACACCTCTGGTAATTGATGGATTCAATTCCATATCTTTAGCAACAACAATCGTAATCTTTTCGCCGGCCTGAATAGTAATCTTTGGGTGATACTGCATATAGCGGTCTATATTGGCTTTTGCTGTATCTGCCAGAATTTGACCTGCTGAACTTCTTGAGCCACCACCAGTTCCGTAATTATTAGTAGTGCCGCCATTGTTTTCAGCCAGAGTGCTTACTCCAGCAATTAGGAACGAAGTGCCTAACATTTTCCAGAAGTTGCTAAACACTTCACCTTCTATACCTGCACGGCCTTGAGGATCTCCGGCAGTCATAGAGCCTATCTGCATAGATGCCCCATTAGGGAACACCAGACGGTTAAAGGCCATAAACACTCTATTCTGTCCGTTCAGGACATTGGTGTTATAGCTGCCAATAACATTGGTGCCGCGTGGGATCAGCAAATAATTACCGTTAATGCTATCGTAAATGTCCTCAATCGTTCTCGCGGTAATCTTTCCTGGCAATAAGGTATCCACTGAAGTAGTGAGTGCTACGGTAATGACACTGCCTTCAGACAGTATGTATTTAGACGGTGGTATCTCCGGCTTTAACGCAGGAGACTCTGATATCGTTTTGTTAAGCTGATACTGACTTGCTCGCCACTGATCGTTTGAATCAACATTGTTTTCAGGCATTGACTGATTCTTTTTTGCAATCTCGGCATTTCGCGCTTCACGATCTGCCTGATCTTTATCAGAACCTCCTCCGGATTGAATATAATTACTAACGCCATCAATCTGCCGCTGAAGGAATCCATCATTATTCCCGCCACCCTCATAAGCCGCGAGTTTTTTAACTTTCGCCTTTGCTGGCCCATTCATTACCTGAGCACGAAGTTTTTCCCGCTCATATTTATCAACTTCGCTTAATCCGCCATCTTCCGAATATTCCGGTTTATTGGCATTGATCTGGTCTAACAGTGCTTTATCCTGTGCAGCTTTTTCCTTCTCAGCCTTTTTATGCGCAGCGTCCAGTAGTGATTTTGCGGATTCCTCAGTCATCTTTTCAGACGCCTGGACAACAATTTCCTTTTCCTTCTCTTTTTTCTGCACACGGGCATTTTCAACCGGATCTTCGTTGCCGACGATCAACGCAAATGCCGCAATCGCCGCAAGCCCAACGAAAGAAACCCCGATCATCACGATATTGCGTGACAAGCGATGCCCTGTATAACGCTTGGACTTAAGTTGCGTGCTTGGCGTTGCAGAAAACCTGACATCCTCACCTGGTTTGGATGTTTTAGGCACTCTATCCATACCGGATACAGGCTCGTCAGCTTCGACCTTCTTGTTATCAATATCAGTCATTAGAATAATCCAAGAACCTTGCCTTTAGGTTCAGCATTGGTATTACCGGCTTTCCAGCCACGCAAATTAGTCAGCCTGACCTCTTGTTTGCCAATTTTCAACAGAGCTCCCTGAAGGACTTTATTCACCTTATAACGACCACTTTCAGTTAGGGTGTAATTCACCAATTCGGGCTGACCTTCTGGCGAAAGAGCAAACAGCAATGGCATTTCCGGCATCTTTGGCGGCAACTCTAACCACGTAAAATCTTCGTCGTTATAGACGGACAGCGGCTTGAACGGAGCTTCGCCTTCAATCTTCCATTTGGTGTTAAGGGTATTAGCATCAATCCCCTTGATTGTTTCGGTTTTAACGGTGTCTGTTGTGTAATTTTCGTAATATCTGCCGTTCGCTTTAACAGCAGTAGCTTCAACGCTTGCCGATTTTGTACCTGTTACCTGAAACTTCTTTGGCAGCACCCACTTGACACGCTGGAACCACTGCCCTTCTTCTTCGCTGGTAACGGCAAGTAGGAATGTATGAGAATCAGAAGTTGTGATGGAAGCTGAATTGAACAATCCCGATTGCAAAGGCTGGATAAATATGTGTTTCTTATCTGGAGAAACGTGCCAAGCCCAATTTTCTTCATTAACGTCTGACAGGTAAAAACCTGTGACGAGCAATCCTTCCGGAATATCTATTTGAGTATTCTGCCCAGCTCTTGAAACCACCGGATAGGACGCATTAGGATCATATTGATAAACAGCTTGCTTAGTGTCAAGAAAAGGTGATCTGGCTGGCTTGATGCTGAAGATGTCTTCTTTAGCCGGATATTTACCCTTATTTACAACAGCAACCGGTTTAGTTGAGCCTAACGGCGTGACGGAGACTTCCGCAGCATTCTCAGCAAAAGCCGCACCGCAAAATAGTGCTGCAACGGTAATAACCAATACCCTCTTGGCATGTAAACGACTAATCATTAAAAATCATCCTTCAGGTTAATGTCAGTAATAAAGAATCCAATTGGGTTGGTCTCAGAAACTTCTTTCTCAACCAGAATAAACTTGATAGATGCACTTTTATTCTCAGTGATAACACCCTGAGTTCCGGATGTCTCAAGCACAAAACGAACAATCGCAACATCAGCACCAGGCACGAAGTTGATATTGATGTTTTTCACATGGCGAGACAGTAGTGGATTCTTGACCAGTCGCTCGATTGGCTCATCTTTCGCCAATAGTGCTTTATATTGTTCAACAGCAGGACCTCTCAAAGAAGTTGCCGCAGCTGGCAATAGATAATCTTTGGTACGAGCCGCATCCAGCGTGAACATGTTTTCCACCCAACCACGAATAAAGAATGCTTTATTTGCATCAGTGGGTTTGAATTTTTTGAGAAGATTGTCTCTGACGATCACTTCACTGGTGGTTTGATTTACCTCTACGATATAAGGAACCCGCTCTTTAAGCGGGAGCATCGTCAATATTGAAATCGCCTCGATAACAGCAATCAGACTAACACCTCCGGCGACCAGCCACCCTCGATTATGGTGTGTCTTACTGGATATGGTTTGCGGATCTCTCAATGTAAATCTCCATAAGTCAATTACAATCCAAATAATAAACTAAAACAAATAATAAAAAAACACATATTTATAAAAAAATAGAGCAAAAAAAACCACACGGGTTAGGTGTGGTTTTGATGTTTAGTTTAAAGATCTTTATAGAGAAGTTCCCGACGGCGTTCAAGATCAACCTCTGGATTCCCGGTTCTTTTGATTTTTACATTGCTGTAATCAGTCTTGGGATTTGGAGTTTTTTTCGTGACCACAGTTTTAACATCATCTTTTTTAACCACCTTGGCA